>JAAGKN010000307.1_pt1 | contig 270047 bp, 278 predicted proteins | sample 6206371 | NCBI WGS metagenome assembly JAAGKN01 (sample SAMN11533720, study PRJNA540317) | gut metagenome | isolation source: fecal pellets from male and female animal of same cohort | host: Peromyscus leucopus | place: USA:CA | collected 2017 | reverse complement strand
GCAAGATACATACCAACTTCTGTACATTCTCCATTAAAGTTAGCTCTTAAACCTTCCATAATTTCAGCATCTTCAACTTTACCATCACCTACATTATGTTCACAAGCATAAACTTTAGCTCCACCGCCAACTTCATTAAATGTAGTTGCTCCACACAAAGGGCATCTTTCAGGAGCTTTATCAGCTTCTGTTGACCAACCGCATACTGTACATACGTATTTCATAATTTTCCACCTTTCTTTAATACTATCTCATTTTTACATGTTTGATTATAACAAAAGTAAAAAACTTTGTAAAGTGAAAATTATTTTCATTTTTAGCTAAATATTAGCTCCACCATCATTTTTAATCTTTTCTATAACTTTTTTAGAACCATCTGTGTGCTTTGTATATTCCAAGACAAAAGCTGTAGCTTCCTGATCACGTGCGATTGCTTCTTGTAATGAGATAATAGCCTCAAGAGATAATCCTTTCATTAAATCCTCAGAATTATCAAACAAGAAAGTCTTGAATTTTTTCTGCGTATCATATTCAAATCCCGGTAAATCAGATTTTAATGAATACCAACGATAAAAATTATGAAGCATATAAAACTTATCGATTACACCATCTCTTAAAACAAACATTGGAGAAGTTTTAAATGTTACACCCTGTCCTGTTAAAAATCCCAGATATAAAGCTTCAAAACCACGCTTTTCGTAAATTAATCCTTCTTCTTCTTTTATAATATTTAAAAATTTATCAGCATTATTTATCTTATAAACAGGAGTTTTAGCAGCTTTTATATATGCCAAAAGTTCATCGGGATTACAATTTGTTTTTTTTACTATTGCAGAAACATTATTTTTAACATCTTCAACAAGCTTCAAAGTTTCACTATTAAGAATTAAATCTGCAGCCCCGCCGATAACCTTTTTGGAAGTCTTATTTATAAAACTTTTTTTAGTAGTTTTTTTTAATTTATCTTGTAAATCTTTTTCTTTTATAGATAAAAAGAAATATTTTATTTTTTTTAAAATTTCATTCATAGAAAAATTATAAATTATTACTGTAAATTTTCATACATATAAATATATGATAAATCTTAAAAACCCTCTCCTGTTTAGGAGAGGGTTTTTAATAATTAGTGAGATAAAATATAACTTAATAAAGTTCTAACTCCGACACCTGTTGCACCTTTAGTAAAACCATTTTGCGGTTTATCTAAAAATGCAGTACCGGCAACATCAAGGTGAGCCCATTTAACATTATCTGTTACAAATTCTTTCAAGAACATGCCTGCAGCAGAAGCGCCGCCATATCTTGTACCTGTATTTTTCATATCTGCAACATCACTGTTCATGTTATCACGATATTCTTGCCACATAGGTAGTTGCCAGAATTTTTCACCTGTATAACTTCCGGTTTGAATAATATCTTTAACAAATTCATCATTATTACCCATAATACCTGATGCTGCACTTCCAAGTGCTACCATACAAGCACCTGTTAATGTTGCAATATCAATAACTTCATCAACTTCAAGTTCGCAAGCATAGCATAAAGCATCAGCTAAAGTTAATCTGCCTTCAGCATCTGTATTATCAACTTCAATAGTTTTACCATTTTTAGCTGTAACAATATCTCCAGGTTTGAATGAATTTCCTGATGGCATATTTTCACATGCTGCAATAATTCCGTGAACTTCAATATTAGGATGAAATTTTTAATAACCTTCATAATTCCAAGAACACAAGCTGCTCCTGACATATCATCTTTCATATTAAGCATAGATGCTGCAGGTTTAATATCAAGTCCGCCACTATCAAAACATAAACCTTTACCAATAATTGCAATGCGTTTTTTAGGGTCTTCGCAAGAATATTTCATATGTATAAACTTTGGTGGTTGAGAGCTGCCTTGAGCAACAGCAAGATATGCACCCATACCCATTTCACGAATTTTTTCTTCTTCATACACAACAGTTTCTATACCCTCAATACCTTGTGCTATTTCTGCAAGTTTAGTTGGAGTTGCAAATGCTGCCGGTTCATTTGACAGATTACGCGCTAACTTCATAGCTTCGGCAATATATTCTGCAATTTTAATATCATTAGTTACTTTAGAAATATAAACTTCTGAAATTCTATGTTCTTTTTTTGTTTTATATTTATCAAAATGATAATTAACAATTGATGTTGCAATTAGTGTAGGAATTCCAAATGCACAATTAGTATCAATATCAAATGCAATAGATTTTGCTTTTAATTCAAGACATTTTTTTACAGCTTTAACAATACTATTTCTAATTATATTGCTATCAAGTTTTTGTTCATCACCAAATCCTACAGCCAATACATACTCGGAAGGAAATTCATTTCTTGTATGAATAAGAAATAATTCACCGGCTTTTCCTTTAAAAGTATCAGGTGCAAATTTATTAATAAGAGGATTAGAAGTCAATTCACCCTCAAATTTATTAACAATTAAAACATCACAAGTAACGTCTTTTGTACTATCTACAATTTTTATTTCCATAATAAACTCTCCTTTACGAAGGTTATTATAGCACAATTACCTTACACCTGCATCCTTCTTTTGTTCGGCATTCATAGATTTTATAGCATAAGAACGCAAATCATAAGCTTGTGTATTTTTATCATCCATATTTATAACAATATTTAAATCATCAATTGCAGCAAGGTATAAATTCAACTTACAAAAAATAATAGCACGAGTTAAATATTTTTCAGAATCTTTATCATCCAGCTCAATTGCCTTATTTAGATCCTGTTCAGCTTTTTTTAAATCACCTTCCGATTTGCTGATTAATGCACCTCGCTCAGCATAATAATCTGCATTATCCGGATTGATTTCTATAGCTTTTGTATAATCATCAATTGCGGATACATAATGATCAAGCCTTGAATTTGCAATTGCTCTTTCATAATACGCAGAATCATTATCCGGATAAAGTTCTATTTCTTTTGTAAAATCCAAAAGAGCTTCTTCATAATGTTTTAATCCTAAATTTGCAATTCCGCGGTTAAAATGCACTCGTTTATAAGAATTATTAAATTCTATAACTTTTGAATAATCTACAATTGCATTTTTATAATCTTTCAAATAAAATTTTGCAACCCCACGATTATTGAAAGCATCTATATTATTAGGGTTAAGTTCGACAACTTTTGAATAATCGGAAACTGCGCCATTATAATCACCTTTATTACGTTTTGCAACTCCGCGGTTATAATAAGCAAGCTCATTTTTTTCATCAAGCTCTATAACTTTTGAAAAGTCATCTATTGCTTCGTCATATTGTTTTAATAAAACTTTTGTCGTTCCACGATTCAAATATGCATTTATATTATCCGGATTTATCTCGATTTCCTTTGTATAATCTTCTAAAACTTCTTCAAAAGAGTTTAAATTTGCTTTTGCAATCCCACGGTTATAATGTAAATTTTCACGCTTAGGGTCAAGCTCTATAGCTTTTGAATAATCTCTTACAGCTTCTTTATATTTACCTGACAAAAACTCTGCATTTCCCCGCCCTACATATGTATCAGGATTTTCATTGTTTAATTCAATGGCTTTTGTATAAAATTCAATAGATGTTTCATACTGCTTATCTTTAAGACTTGAAGATGCTGCATCAATCATAACCATTTCTTTTTTTTGTTTTCTGGTTAATCTTTTTTCAGCTGAAAAAGCAGGTAAAACTTGAGCTGTCAGTAAACTCATTAGTATAGCCGTTGTAAAAATCTTTTTTCTCATAACCATAATTCCAAAGTGTAATAAAAATTACAACATATTTACAATAATATTATAAATATATATTTTTGTCAAAAACAGAGATTTTCAGCTATACGTAAACATTTGTAAACAAACATTAAAAACTAAACTAATATCTTAAAGATTTAAGTTCAAACTACCGACAATATAACAGTATTAAGTCAAAAGGTTAAAGGAAACATGGCTGAAAAATTCACATTTAAAATACAAAGAAGCGAACTCGGAAAATATTCAACCTCCGGAGTTTCCCTTAACGTTGACCAAGACTATCTTGACAAATTTACAGCTGATGCTATTGAAAGAGCTAAACTTTTAAAAGCAAAACACGGAAATAAATATACAGATGCCTATTATCTTGATTATGCAAAAAGCTTAGAATTACAAGATATTATCGGTGCAAATAAAGAAATTTTCAAAAACCGCTCAAATCGTTGCGATATTAAAGATATGAATTGGGCCGGATATTCTTATGATGAAATCATTGAAATGTCAAACACCGGTTACAAAATACCTGAAGAAGTTTTACAATGGGCTTATTCAATGCAGCAATCAGATGTAACTGATTATGTAATGGTTTCCGATTCTACAACTGTTAATGATGAAACAGCTTCTGCTACAGGTGCTGGAACAAGTGAATTAAGTAATTTACAAAAAAAAGCCAGACAAAATATTACAAGAACTGAAGAAGCAACAGAAAAAACCGAACAAAAAATTCAAGAATATCAAACTACCGCTGAAAAAGCAAAAAATATAAAAAAGAATAAAGAAAATTCTTACAAAGATTCAATAAATGAAATTAACACTCTTACAAAAGAGTGGGAAAAACTTGATGATAAAAAGAAAAACGGAACTCTATCTAAATTAGAACAAAAAAGATATACAGATTTATCAAAAAAATTAAATGGTACAGATGGAACTCTTATGAAAGACATCGAAATCGATAACTCTGATTTGGAAGATTTTTTAGGTAAACTTGACGGATTAAACACAGAAATAGATAATAACGCTTCACTTGCTCAAGAAACAATTCAGTCAGGTACCGAATTAAGTAATTACGAAAAAGAATATCATCAAGAGCAGCTTCCAAAAATCTTATCAGGTATTCAAGCTAATGGTACCGGTATGTTATCTGATACGTTGTATGGTATTAAAGGTGATCAAATTGCGGACTTAGCAATTGAAAAAGGCGGCGATTTAGATGAACTTGCAAATACTTTAACAGGCGAATTATCAAACAACGAAAATATAAAATTAACTGAATTTGCAAAAGATTATACTTCTTTAGCTTCAAAAACTGAAGAAGAAACTAAAAATGCAATGGGTGAAGAATTTGAGAAACCACAAAATGCCCAAGATGAAAGCAAAAAAGAAGTCAAAACCTATAATGTTGATATTGCTTTCACTTTCCAAAATGCACAAAAAGCAGCTATTACAACAACACAAGCTACAAGTGATTTAATGAATAACAACACTTCAACAGCATCATCTGACAAAAAACTAAATAAAGAACTTAAAACTCTACAAAAAAATATTAAAGATATAACCAAAGAATCATCTGAAGCTGAGCAAAAACATGAACAAAATATTCAAAAAGAAGAAAGTTTTTTAACTGAATTAGAAACTATTCATGGAAAAACTAACAACGAGTCTACAGATAACAAAGTTCAAGAACCCCTGAAAACTTCTAATAAAAATAAAAAAACTGAAGATATTGAAAATACACCTAAAACAAACAATGAAGATAAAAAACAAACAATTATCGAACAATTAGAAACTTTTAATACAGAAGATAAAATCCTGCAAGATAAAATTCAAAAGACATTATCAAAAGGGGTACAATCTAATACAAAAAGTCAAAATTTAACAAAAATTTTGACCAATAATAGTAATGATTTAACCAAAAGAACTACAAACACCGAAGATGTTTCTGCAAAAACAGTTGTTGTCGGTGCCGGAACTTTTGGAAAAAGCTTCATTACAACAGCAATCGGTGAAGCAATGTTTGCAACAGGAATAAGCTTAATGGCAAGCCCATTTACTTACAGTACAGGGTTAGCATTAACAATCGCAGGCGGAGCACTTCAATTTCAAGGTCAGCAAGAACTTATTAATGGAATAGCCGCAACAAAAGCAGGAATAACCGGATTGATAAGCTCTGATATTGCAAAAGAAACAAACTCAGATGCAAAAACTTCATTAAAACAAGCTGCTGTAATATTTAAAGAAAATCAAGAAGTATTCAAAGAAGCTGATAACAGTGTTAACTCTGAAGAAAATACTGATTCAATACAACCATCAACAGAAAATAGCACTTCAAAAGAAAATATTAAAATAACAGACGAAAATCAAAATACAACTCAAGACGAAATTCCAGATACCGAATTGTCTGATTCTGAAAACATTTCTCAAACTGATAACAATGAAAGTACTGAAAACGAAAATGAAACTACTAATAACCAAACCCTAGACAAAGGTTATTCAGTTTCCTTAGAATTTACTGCCGAAAATTCAATAAAAGCAACGCAAACAACAAATCAAGCAACCCTGGATTTAAACAGAAGTAAAACAAATACAGATAAACTAAATAAAACTGTAGAATCTGAAACCAAGAAAAGTGCTAATTTAGTTAAAGATATAGATAAGGAAAATGCAAAATCAGAAGAAAAACATAACTCTAATTTGCAACAATCTGAAACTATTACACAACAAATCACATCTGTTCAAGCTCAAATGCAAAACGCATCATCAACAGACGAAGCAGATTCTGCACAAACAGAAATAGAAAACCTATCAACCCAACTTGACGGAACAATATCAGAAGAAGAACAATTAACAAACTCAACTGATAAAACAATCTCAAAATCTATCCAACAACTAAGTAACTTCAAGAAAAACACTCAAAATCTGGCAAAAAACAGTATAGATTTCAATACAAAAATTGCAAACCAACTTGATGTATCTCAAAAAACTTTAGGTGTCGGAATTGGAACTGGAGTTAACGGTTCTATTCATACAGTTTTAGGTTCTCAACAAATTACAGAAGGAGCAATTCTAATGGCGACCCCGTTTACTCACGCTCTTGGGGTTGCAACAACCGCAATGGGAGTACTTACATTAGCTCAAGGTATGAATGAAATTGCAACAGGAACAGTTGCCGCAGCAACAGGAACCAATGGAATTATCGCAAACGGGAATGCAAAAGATTCCGCCACTCAATCAGATACCGCAGAAAAAGCTTCTAAAATGCAAGCAAAAGACTCTGATAAACAAGTTGATGAAGCTAAAAAATCACTTGCCGAAAATTCTCAAGAGTTCGAACAACCGGAAAATATTAACCAAAATAACGATGAAATCCAAGAAAAAGAAACTATAGAAGATATTACAACTCTTGCAGCTTCTGCTTCTTCCAACGCAAACATAAACGATACAACATTAACAGATGATAAAGCTGACAGAAAACTTTCACGATTCAACACCGAAAGCATTATTGAATCCAAAAAGAAAATGAAAAAAGTTCAAGCTGTTTCAGCCTCTTCAAAAGGATAGAAAATTAAAAACCAGGTGCACAATTTGCACCTTTTTTATTGAAAATTATTTTTCATCATCTTCATCTAAATGCATAAGGGCATATTCACAACATTGTTTCACTAAATTATTCAATGAAACACCCTTATTTTGAGCAATAACAGACAAACGTTCTATTAAATCCATTGGTAAACGAAAAGTCTTATTTATCATCTCAGTTTTTTCAACTTTAAACATAAACACCTCTTTTTATTAATATTGCATATTTAGGTGTTATAAAAAACACTTCGTTATTTTAATATTTTTATAGTGTAAATTACACTTGATTAATATGGTGCAATTTGTTATATTTATAAAAAAGGAGCTGGTATGAAGAAAATAAACGCATTTACACTTGCAGAGATTTTAATCACCCTAGGCATAATAGGAGTCGTTGCAGCAATTACAATACCAGGACTTATAAACGCATATCGTGCACAACAACTCCGTTCTCAATTCTTGAAAGCATATTCAACCGTTCAACAAGCCTTCAAGCTTATGGAATCTGATGATGTTGATACAAATATGAGGAATTATAATACCACTAATAATCCTTTTTATAAAACATTCGCAAAATACTTAAGTCAATCAACAATATGCGGAAGCTATACTGACGGAAATAATGTATCAACAACAAAAAATCCTAGTGGTTGCTATAAATATAAAATCAGTAATATAGATGAAGGGTATAAATACTTAAACAGTAATAACTTTATAGGTGATGGTTTATTTAATAACGGACAATTAATGCTCCCTGACGGAACGCTAATTTTCTTTGATGATTCTCCCCAAAGGGAAGGATGGAAAGGTGTAATAATTTATATTGATATAAATGGTTATAAAAAGAAACCAAACAGGCTTGGATATGATTTTTTTGCATTTGAAGTTATAGAAGGAGTAGTTCATGCTATAGGTGAAACCGAAACATCTTATATATATAATGATGACTGTAAATTTGGACCATCTGGGAAATTAGGATTTACTTGTTCTAAAAGAGCTAAAAACGAATCTGACTATTTTAAAACTGTAGTCAAAAAGATTAAATAAAAAAATCGGGCGGAATGAAAAAACTCATTCCGCCCGATTTATATATTACAAATAATATTGTAAACTATTTAGATGCAGGATAGTAATCTCTTACAACACCTTCAAATGCATCGATATAAATTTGTTTCATATCTGACATAATAGGGTATGCAGGGTTAGCACCTGTACATTGGTCGTCGAATGCTAATTCTACCATTTCATCTAATTTAGCATAGAATTGTTCTTCTGTTACACCGAAGTCTTTAATTGAATTTGGCAAGTTGATAGCTTTCATCAATTTATCAATTGCTTCAATTAACAATTCAACTTTTTCATCATCATTCTTACCGCCCAATCCTAATTCATCAGCGATTTGACCGTATTTAGTCTTAGCATTAGGGAATTTGTATTGAGGGAAGATTGCTTGTTTTTTAGGAGCATCAACAGCGTTGTACTTAATTACTTGTCTGATAAGTAATGCGTTAGCAACACCGTGAGGAACGTTGAACATTGCACCTAATTTGTGAGCCATAGAGTGGCACAATCCTAAGAATGAGTTAGCAAATGCCATACCTGCAATAGTTGCAGCATAGTGCATTTTTTCTCTTGCGATCGGATCATTAGCACCTTCTGTATATGAACGTTCTAAGTATCTGAATACAAGTTTTGTAGCTTCTAAAGCATTTGAATTTGTAAAGTTTGTAGCCATACAAGATACATAAGCTTCGATAGCGTGAACCAAAGCATCAATACCAGATGCTGCTGTTAACCCCTTTGGCATACCATCAACAAAGTTAGGATCAACAATTGCCATATTAGGAGTTAAAGCATAATCTGCGATTGCATATTTAACGTGAGTTTCATCATCTGTAATAATCGCAAACGGAGTAACTTCTGAACCTGTACCTGAAGTTGTAGGAATAGCAACCATAGTAGCTTTTTTACCCAATTCAGGAATAGAACAAATTCTTTTTCTGATATCCATAAATCTCATTGCGATATCTTCGAAGTTTGTATCAGGTTGTTCATACAATAACCACATAATTTTAGCAGCATCCATTGGAGAACCGCCGCCTAATGAAATGATTACATCAGGTTCATATGGTCTGATAATTTCCATAGCTTGGTTAATAGTTGAAAGAGTTGGATCCGGTTTAACATCAAAGAAGATTTGGTGATCGATACCGATTTCATCCAATACATTAACGATAGCATCAACAGCACCTGAGTTGAATAAGAATCTGTCAGTTACGATGAATGCACGTTTTTTACCTTGAAGTTCACGAAGAGCTAAATCAATAGCACCTCTTTTGAAGTAAACTTTTGGTGGAACTTTAAACCATAACATGTTTTCTCTCCTTTCAGCAACTGTTTTGTAGTTCAATAAGTGTTCAACACCTACGTTACCTGAAACAGCGTTGCCGCCCCAAGATCCGCAGCCTAATGTCAATGACGGTTCTAATTTGAAGTTGAATAAATCACCAATACCGCCTTGAGATGAAGGAGAGTTGATTAAAACTCTGCAAGAAGGCATTTTCTTAGCATAAGCATCAATTCTTTCACTGTGACGTTCATCAGTATAAAGAACTGAAGTGTGACCTGCTCCACCATGAGATACTAAGAAGTAAGCTTTTTCTGTAGCATCTTCAAAATCACTTGCTCTGTATATAGAAAGAATTGGAGAAAGTTTTTCTCTTGAGAATGGATCTTCCCAATCTACAGCAGGTCTTTCAGCTAAAAGAACTTTTGCATTTTCAGGAACTTCAAATCCTGAAAGTTCAGCAATTCTGTGAGCAGTTTGACCAACGATATCAGGGTGAGCTGTACCACGTTTTGGATCGATGAATGGAAGATCAATCATTTTTTGTTGTTCTGCTTCGTTTACAAGGTAAGCACCACGATAAGCAAATTCTTTTTTAACTTCTTCGTAAACACTATCTACAACAATAACAGCTTGTTCTGATGCACAAATCATACCGTTATCAAAAGTTTTTGACATAAGAATTGAAGATACTGCCATTTTAATATCAGCAGTTTCATCAATAACGGCAGAAGTATTACCAGGACCGACACCTAAAGCCGGATTTCCTGAAGAGTATGCAGCCTTAACCATACCTGGACCACCTGTAGCCAAGATACAATCAATGTGAGGGTGATGCATCAATTGGCTTGATAAATCAATTGATGGAACATCAATCCATCCGATAATATCTTCAGGTGCACCAGCTTTAACTGCAGCTTCTAAAACTAATTTAGCAGCAGCAATTGTACATTCTTTTGCTCTTGGGTGAGGTGAGAAGATAATTGCGTTTCTTGTTTTTAAAGCAATTAATGATTTAAAAATTGCAGTTGAAGTAGGGTTTGTTGTAGGAATAATACCTGCTAAAACACCCAAAGGTTCTGCAACGATTTTTGTACCGTTAGCTTTATCTTCTTTAATAATACCGCAAGTTTTAGCATTTTTGTGTTTATTATAAATGTATTCTGATGCAAAGTGGTTTTTAATAATTTTATCTTCTAAAATACCCATGCCTGTTTCAGTTACAGCCATTCTAGCAAGAGGAATACGTGCTTTATCAGCTGCTGTAGCTGCAGCTTTGAAAATTTTATCAACTTGTTCTTGAGAAAAAGTTGCATAAAGTTTTTGAGCTTTTCTTACTCTTTCAATTAAAAGCTCTAATTGTTCAGCGTTGTCAACAAGACCAGACTTTGCGTTTAAAGTCTCTTCAAGTTTTTCAACTGTCTTTTTGCTTTTTGTTGTCATAATTTTCTCCTTTTTATAACATAGCATTTTACTATTAATAACTATATGTACATCTGTTTAATTTGTGATTTTTATCACAATTACATTTTACTTTAAATATAAACAAAAAGCAAGTGTAGATTTTACAATCTTTATATTTTCTTTATTTAATTGTTTTACGTAATAATTATTATGTAAAATAAAAAAAAGAGCCTCATAGAGGCTCGTTGGAATTAAGAATAGCTGGAAGTATGAAAAAGATTTATTATTATTTAACGTAATAATTACAACAATAACAATTAGCTTGGTGGTTAATATTATCCGACAATCAGGGAATATTTGAAAAATATTTTTCTACTTCGAAAGAATTAATTTTAAGAATATATAACCCTGCGAATCAATAATAAGTGCATTTTTTACACTTTATGGCAAAAATATTATACAATCTGCATTTCGGGCTTCTTTACAAAACTTCATAGTAGGGGTTGACAAAAAAAATAATATAGTTTATAGTGAAAGTGTTAAATGAAGTGTTAAATGAACACTTAATAACAAAGGAGGCTAAGATGCTAACAATAAATCCAGTAAATTTTAATACTAACAGTAATAAATATATCTCATTCGGCAATCACCAAAACAAAACAAACAATAAAATAGGTGTTATGTCTTTAGATAAAAAACCAAATGCTAAAATTAACTTTGAAAAAGACTTACATAATACTCAAAAAGCTGATATGGTTCAATCCAATCCAATTAAAGCTATCGGCTACAACATTGTAAAGGCTTATAATATACTATGTACGCCAAAAAGACGTACTACCCAAACCGAATCAACATACATTCACTTACCATACATGGCATAGTGATAATCATTTGAAAGACTTAACTCTTTTCATTTACCCCAAATCAAATACAAGTTATCCTTTCTATTTAAAGAAAGGATAATTTTTTGAATATTTATCAGTAAATTATCACCCGCCCGGGTAATATTCATTCTACAAAAATTTCTCTAATATATAACTTATCAGTTATGTATAATTTGGATTTCACATTAATTACTTTATTTATTTCAGGAATTGCAATATGTTTATATATTCAAATTCTGCATCTTTCAAATAAAATCAGATGCGAAAAAGAAACAGAAAAGTATAAACAGTCTTTTTTGGCAACTATTGTACATGATCTTAAAACTCCGACAAATGCACAAATTAATACCCTTAATCTTCTCAAAAACGGAACCTTTGGTCAACTTACAACAGAGCAGTATCATATGGTAGAATTAACTCACGATTCTTGTCGTTATATGTCTGATTTAATAAGTATAATAATGGAAACATACAATTGTGATTATGGTAATATTCATCTCCAAAAAACAGATTTTGACATTTCCAAACTTATAACCGAACTTTGCGAAAGTGTAAAAACTCTTGCTATATATAACCATCAACAAATAAAGTTTACAATGAATGAAAGTTGTTCAATTTATGCAGATAAACTTCAAATAAAAAGAGTTTTGCAAAATCTTTTATCTAATGCAATAACTTACGGGTTTAAACACTCTACCATCGAAATAAATTTACAAACAAACAAAAACAGCATAGAAATTTTTGTAAAAAACATCAGTAAACAAATTCCCCAAAATGAGCTTGAAACAATTTTTGATAAATTCAAAAAAACAAAATTCGCAAGCTTTAATAAAACAGGTACCGGACTTGGGTTATATCTATCTAAACAAATAATAAACCTCCATAACGGAAAAATTTATGCAAGAAGCTTTGCTGACGGCACTTGTATTTTTGGATTCAAAATACCAACATCTACATCAAAAATTAAAATTGCCGCCGGCTAATAATCAAAGATTATACCACTCCTTGAGCTTTCATCGCATTTGCAAGTTTCAAAAATGCAGCAATATTAGCGCCTGCAACATAATTCCCACTACACTCATATTCATCAGCGGCATCTTTACAAGATTTGAAAATATTTACCATAATACGATCCAGTTTTTCTTCCACTTCTTCAAAAGTAAAGTAATATCTCATACTGTTTTGCGACATTTCAATTGCTGATGTTGCAACACCACCGGCATTTGCAGCCTTTGCAGGTGCAACTAATACTCCGTGTTCAAGTAAATAATTAGTTGCTTCAATTGTGCAAGGCATATTTGCTCCTTCACCTATCGCAATTACACCGTTTTCAACCAAAGCTTTGGCTGAATTAAGTGTCAGTTCATTTTGAGTTGCACAAGGCAATGCTATATCTGTTTTTATTTGCCATATTGGAGAATCTTCGTCAAATTTTTCAATATATTGAGCATTTGGATGAACATTCAAATATTCACGTATTCGTCCTCTTGCAACTTCTTTTATTTGTTTAATAAGCTCTAAATCAATTCCATTTTTATCATAAATACAACCGTTTGAATCACTCATTGCAACAACCTTTGCCCCGTATGAATAAGCCTTTTCACAAGCGTATATTGCAACATTACCGGAGCCGGAAATTGTTACAGTTTTACCTTCCAGAGTATTATTATGAGCCTTAAGCATTTCTCGCATAAAGAAAATTAACCCGTAACCAGTAGCTTCTTTTCTTGCTAAAGAGCCGCCGTAACAAATATCTTTTCCTGTTAAAACCCCGCCTTCATAAGCATTTTTAATTCTTTTATATTGTCCAAATAAATATCCGACTTCACGGCCTCCAACACCAATATCACCAGCCGGGACATCAACATCCTGCCCAATATGACGATAAAGTTCAGTCATAAAGCTTTGACAAAAACGCATAACTTCATTATCTGATTTCCCTTTAGGATCAAAATCACTTCCCCCCTTTGCACCACCAATAGGGAGTCCTGTCAATGCATTTTTAAAAATCTGCTCAAAACCTAAGAACTTCATTATACTTTGGTTTACACTAGGATGAAATCTTAAACCGCCTTTATAAGGACCAATTAGTGAACTAAATTGAACTCGATATCCGCGGTTAACAATAACTTTCCCCTCATCATTAACCCAAGGAACCCGGAATGATACAATCCTTTCCGGCTCAAGCATTCTTTCTAAAAGCGCAATATTTTCAAATTCAGGATGAGCATCAACCACAGGTTTAATCGTTGCTAATACTTCTTCTACAGCTTGCAAAAATTCCGGTTCATTATAATTTTTTTTATTTGTAAAATCTATAACATTTTCCAAGTATAAACTCATATTATCAGTCCTTTTTTAATCCACAATTTTCTATATAATACCACAAGAAATAAAAGTTTCGCATATAATATTTTTTAGATACTATATTAATAATTTTAGAAAATAAAATTTAAGCGGAAGGACAAAAAGATTGAATTTTACACCAAATGAAAAACAACAGGAATGTATAGATAATATTACCGGTAAATACCTTGTTCTGGCAGGACCTGGAACAGGTAAAACTTTTACAATAATTGAACGCATAAAATCAATGCTCAGCCAAGGTATTAATCCTGAAAAAATACTTTGCCTGACTTTTACCGAAGCAGCTGCAAACGAGATGAAATCAAGACTTGATAAAAGTCTTGGTAAACTTGATTGCGGTGTTAATATATATACATATCACGGTTTCTGCAATGAAATTATTAACGAAAATCCAACAGAATTTGAACTTCCACAAGACTATAAAATAATAACAGAAGCGGTTTCAAGAACATTACTTAAAGAATGCATTGATGAAATTAATCCGATAGCATACCGTACAAATAAAAACGATCCGTACTATTATATCAAAGAAATATCTGAGCTAATTAAAGAAATCAAAAAAAATAGATTGACCAAAGAAAAATTTTTTGAAAATATTGAAAAAAATCCGGATTGGAAACCGCGACTTTCGGAGTTAAAAAACAAACTGGAAGAAAAAAATAAAAAAGGCGATACCAGAACAAAAACTTTAATTGATGATATATCATCTCTGGAAAAGAAAATAGCAAAAATAACAGAACTTTGGAATTTTTATGAATGCTACAAAGCCAAAATGGAGGCTGAGCATTACCTTGATTTTGACGATATGATCAGCTTTGTACTTGATAAATTCGAAAACGAACCCGGATTTGTATCTCAAGTTGCTAACAAATATGAATACCTGCTTGTCGATGAATACCAAGATACAAATAAATCACAAAACGAGATTGTTTTTCATTTAACAAAATCTTTAAACAGTGAAAATGTTTTTGTTGTCGGAGATGATGATCAGATTATTTTTTCTTTTCAAGGAGCAAAACTTGATACTATAGAAAAATTTTTACAAGAATTTCCTGATACTCAAGTAATATGCCTTACAGAAAATATGCGTTCAACACAATCAATTTTAGATGCTTCACGTGAAATTACAAAACAAGATTCTCATTCTCTTGAAGCTAATCCTGACTTTGTACAATACAATATAACAAAAAATTTAACTGCAAAAAATGAAAAAATTATATTAAAAGATAACAAAGTTCGCTGCTATAAATATGCAGATATCCTTCAAGAATATAACGAAATTGTAAATGAAATAGAAAGTATTATTAATTCTCCTAATTGCCCGATAAAAGAAAATGGAGAAAAAGATCTATCACAAATTGCAATTCTGACCAAAAACAACTCTGAACTTTCGACATTTGCAGAAATCTTGAAAGAACATAATATCCCATCAGAACTAAAAGAAGGTAAAAATATATTTGAAATCAAATCTTCAACGGTTCTGTATTACTACCTGCAAATGCTTGTAAATCCGGAATTACACAGTGATAAGGTATTTAAACTCTTATTATCTCAGCCGTTTAATCTTGCACCAAAAGATTTTGAAACTATTTATAATAAATATTATCAACATAAATCTCTAATTGATACAATAAAATCAATACATTCTGAACAATTTACCGAACCGGAGAAAATAAAAAACTTTATCACAACATTTGATTACCTGACATATTTCAAAACAAATGAAACTCTCAAAAACGTAATCCTTGAAACCGGAACAAAAACAGGAATTTTTAATTATTACCTAACATCAGAAATAAATAAATGCGAAAATATTGCAGGCTTAAAAAAACTTGTTGATGAAGCTGTAGACTTTGCTCAAGTTCACAAAAAGATTTCACTGGAAGATTTTATTGAATACATTGATATGACAATAAAAGAAGATATTCCAATCAAAACAGATAAAGCTCCCATACCTATGAATGCGATTCAACTATCAACATACCACTCGGCAAAAGGACGAGAATTTGAATATGTTTATATGCCGACTCTTATTCGTGACAACTGGGAAAGCGACAGAAAAACGCTAAAACCTGCCATTCCTTTAGATATTTCAGAATACAAAACTGATGAAGAATTAAAAAGTCTTAAACGTTCAGATAAAATAAAACTTATGTATGTCGGAATGACACGTGCAAAACATACTCTGCGTCTATCTTATCCAGAAAAAATCGGAACATCTTCAAAAATTCCAACAGAATTTATTGTAAATATTCAAGATATTTTGGAAAAAGAATCCGAACCATTTATATATGATATAAATTCATTTTGGCAGGAAAGAACAAAGTCACTATTTAAACGAGATTATGACTACAATAGAGATTTTTGCTCAATGGTAGATGCCAGGATACTTGGAAAATCTTTTTCTCCAACATCTATAAATACTTACCTGAATTGCCCGCGCCAATATTTATATGATTATGCATTAGGGTTAAAAGCAAAAGACGGGAATCCTGATAATTTAAGCTATGGTTCAGCTGTACATAAAGCACTTGAATTTGCAATTAAAACAGCAATAGAAACAGGCAAGTATCCAACAGAACAAGAAATTTTAAATGTATTCACAAATAAATTGGAAACCCTTCCGCTTTCAGCTTACGAACAAAAAGAAATTCTTCAAACTCGTGGAAAAAATGCGCTAAACGCATATTACCCTCAAATTTGCAACACTCCGGTATCAATGCTTTATGCTGTAGAACAATCTGTAAAATTTGATGTGGACGGGGTTAAATTCTACGGAATCATCGACAGATTAGATAAAAATCCAGACGGCACATATACAATATATGATTACAAAACCGGAAACGCAAAATCAAGCAGAAGTATTTGCCCAGATGGAGAATACGAAAAATATTATAATCAAATAGGTCTTTATAAATACTATTTTGAAAAATCAACAGGATACAAAGTAAAAGAAACAACCTTTATTTTCCCTGAAGATTTCACAAAAAATCTAACGTTAAACCTTACTGATAATGAATGTCAAGAAATAGAAGATAAATTTAAAACAGCAATCACAGATATAAAATCTTATAAATTCGAACCAACATATAAAAAAGAAACTTGTAAACATTGCCAATACAAAGATTTTTGCAATATGGAAATTATTTAATAAAAAAAAAGACACCTAAAGGTGTCTTTTTTTCATTATCTTGTAATTGCTCTTATAGCATTAAATGATTTGTCCCAGCCGTTTGAATCTTTTGCATTTTTGTATTTTTCAAGTTTTGCAAGTCTTTTTTCTTTTAATTTTTGCTGGCTTTTATTGAATGCAGCTAGCTTCTTAGGATCAGAATTTCTTTCTTTAACAATTGGTTCAGCGTATAGCATAAACTTTTTATATGAATCTGTTGTATAACCTAATTTAGCCTTATCCGGATAAGTATATGTTATATAGTCATACAAATACATTGTTCTTTTATCACTTGATGGGTGAGTTGATGTAAAATCTTTATAACATCCACCAATTTTAAATAAAACAGAAACCATAGCAAGCGGGTTATATCCGGCTTTTGTCATCAAATCAACACCTGTAATATCTGCTTCATATTCTTCTGTTCTTGACATTTTAAGCATTGTAAGATTATTCGCTGTATTCATACCGGCTTTTAATCTATAATCAATATTTGCATTATAAATAGCAGTAGATGTAACAGTATTAACTACATTTTGTTTGGCAACATGGTTATTTACAATATGACCAATTTCATGAGCAATAACCCCAGCTAATTCAGCATCATTATTTACAAATTTCAGCAACCCCGTATAAACATAAATCTGCTTATCAGCATTAGCAAATGCATTAACTTCATCTGTTTCGATAACTTTAAACTCAATTTTATTTGGCAAGTTATTTTTAGCCAGCAAAGTTTTACCAATAGTGTTTACTCTTGCTACATTTGTTTTATTAGTCCAATCTGTTGCAGCATTCACGCTAAGCTGAGTACCTAATAAAAAAGCAATAAATAATCCAAAAATCTTTTTCATAAATTTCTCCCTATCAACTACTTCCAAAAATATTATATATAAAAAGAAAAAATTTTTGAAGTCTTATTCTGGGATTTCAGTAGTCGCACAATGAATTCCACCCTGATAACAATAAAGCATTTCTTTTTTAACAAAATCATCTTTACCTTCAATAAAATACACATGTTCATTTTTAACATAATGTGAAATAGAATCTAAAAATGCCTTTTCAAAACTAAACCCTATTTCCTTCGAGATTTCAGGAGTTAACCCTAGCATCTCATCTATCATTGATTTATTAGTTATATAAACAAGTTCATTATCCTTATTTCGTAAAACATTTGCATTCATATAATTACAAAAATACGAAATTTCTGACCGCCCATCATCAAAATAATTTGATGCGGTGTATAATCTTCCCGGCACCCTAATTACATCAAATCCTTTCTTTTTAAGAACATGAGCGACATCATCTGCTTTTGCATAATTATTTATATCTATAGATGTTTCAAAACTTGCCTGTATATTTATAAATCTATCTATAATTTTCAAATATTCATCTCTTGATTCAGGGTGCGTAGTGGTATAATTAATAACCTTTCTTAATCCTTGTTGTAAAATTTCTAACGTTTTTTTATCATCCGAAAGCAAAATTTTTCTATTATCAAGAGGTCTTATAAATAAATCCAAATGAAAATCCATTTGCGGTAAAACAGTAACCTTGCCGCAGCCAAACATACTTTTAACTTGGCAAATATTAAAAGTCTCTAACTCATCCTGACCAATTAAGAGTTCATCTCCATATTTACCTTTAACAATAAATACATTTCCACCTGCTATATGATATTTTTTTTCAAAATCATTATGGCTTTTCTCTGAAGATAGATTTTTGATTTTTTCAAATATATTATACTGAGCATTATCATAAGATAAGTTAAATGATTTTTTTATAGCAGCTGAAACCTTATTAAATTTTGATGTTAAAAGTTTCTTATTAATAATCATCCACATATCTTGAGCCCAAAAATCTTCTGTATCCTCACTAAATTCAGGAAGTTTATCCGAGCATTCACCTAATCGATTAGTTGAATAAATCTTAAATCCTTCTTTATCACCAACATTTTGCATTTCAGTAGCTACCCCATATGTATCAGAAGTCATATAAAACCCCTTCAATGGTCTTGCATCATAGCCTTTGAAACTATATCCGCTATTTATTTTAGAATTGAATTGAATTTGCATATAAAACATATAAAACATGTAAAATTTTTTTTTTGCATAACGTAATTTTTCTCCAATGTAAAATATGAAAATATATACTAAAAGCAGTACACCTAGTGTATTAAATATTTTTAAACCTCAGCGTATTCTTTACATAAAGAAAAACTTACAAGGATACAATAACAATGACTGAAAATATTAATCTTATCGTAGGAGCAGGAATCAGCGGATCTACTCTTGCCAGAAAAATCGCTGATGAAGCAGGAGAAAAAGTTTTATTAATTGATATAAAAAATCATATAGGAGGAAATTGTTTCGATTACAAAGATAAAAACGGGATAACCATCCACAAATACGGCTCGCATATTTTTCATACAAATAATCAGGAAGTTTGGAGTTTTCTAAATCAATTCACAAGTTTCAATACATATATGCATAAAGTTTACGCACTTATTGACGGTATAAAAACAACAATTCCATTCAATCTTAATTCACTATATGATATATTTCCAAAATCTATGGCATATAAATTTGAAAAAAAACTCCTGAATAATTTTGAATATAACAGTAAAATACCAATTTTAGAGCTAAAAAATACTAAAGATAAAGATTTAAACTTTCTTGCAAATTTTATTTACGAAAAGGTTTTTGTAAATTATACAATAAAACAATGGGGAGTTACACCGGAAAATATTGATCCATATGTAACTTCAAGAGTTCCTGTTTTTATAAGCAAAGATAACAGATATTTTCAGGATAAATATCAAGGAATCCCAATTGACGGGTACACAAAAATGATTGAAAATATAATAAATCATCCTAATATTGAAACATTGCTTTCAACATCTTACAAAGATTTAAAAAATATATCATTTAAAAGAATTTTCTATACCGGTTCAATAGATGAATTCTTTGATTATAAACTGGGAAAACTTCCATATAGAAGTGTCTCATTCAAAATAGAAGAATCAAATTTACAATATTATCAAAACAATAGTGTTATAAATTATCCAAACAACTACGATTTTACAAGAATTCACGAATATAAATATTTTCTAAATGAAAAGTCTAATAAAACAATTATCGCTAAAGAATTTTCAACAGATTTTCAGATAGGAGTAAATGAACGCTACTACCCAATTCTCAGATCTGAAAATATTGAAATTTATAACGAATACAAAAAAATTGCTAAAACTTATCCTAACTTATACTTCTTAGGAAGGTTAGGCGATTACAAATATTACGATATGGATAAATCAGTATCAAGAGCGTTTGAGCAATTTGAAAATATATTTGCAAAAGTTTATACATCTAATAAGGAGGAGTAATGAAGAATATAAAAATATCAGTAATTGTACCAGTTTATAATGTAGAGAAATACTTAAGCCAATGTATTGAAAGTATCCTAAATCAAAGCTTACGGGAAATAGAAATTATATGTATCAATGATGGTTCAAGCGATTCATCATTGCAAATACTAGAAAAATATAAAAATCTTGATGAAAGAATAATAATTGTTGATAAAAATAATACCGGCTATGGTGCCTCTTGTAATATAGGACTAAAACTTTCCCGCGGAGAGTATATTAGTATTATAGAAACTGATGATTTTATTGCATCTAATATGCTTGAAGACATGTACAATCTGGCTATAAAGAATTCTGTAGATATTGTAAAATCAGCATATTATGAATACAAAGATTTAGACGAAACTAATAGAGAATATGTATCTAAAATCAATTGGAGCAGTCAATACATAATGCCTGATGGAATATTTAAAATAGAAAAATGTCCACAACTACTATACTTTCATCCAAGCATTTGGTCATGTATTTATAAACGAGAGTTCTTAAAAAAACATAATATTTGGTTTGTCGAAGCACAAAAGGCTGGATGGGCAGATAACCCATTTCAGGTTCAAACATTGTGCTTAGCAGAAAGAATTATTTATACAGACAATGCTTATTACTACTACAGATTGACAAACCCAACTTCCTCAAGCAACATTGTTAATCTATCAAATCCTTTTGACAGGAGTGATGAAGTTCATGCCTTTTTGACTTCAAAGAATATCAATGATACCAACTTACTCGCACATTTATACAAAAGAGAAATGTCATATATTGATATTGTAGCAAATGGAGTTTGCGAAGATCTATATGATTCGGCAGCAGAAAAAATATTGAAACTTATAAACAGAATGGATAAATCTATAATTAGTACTAACAATTTCATAAATGATTATGAAAAGAATTTATACAAAACCTGTCAAACAAAAGATGGAATAAAAGAATTACTAAAATCAAGAGAAACATATCGAAAAAATGCAGCCCAAGTAAAATAGTTACACAAAAATTACAGTCCATTTACATACGTAAATGGACTTTAATTCGGAAAAGGTGGGATTTGAACCCACGGTACAGGTAACCCCATACAACACCTTAGCAGGGTGCCGCCTTAAGCCACTCGGCCACTTTTCCAAATCAGAATATCTGATTACATTTGTTAGTATACCATAAATATCTTTTTTTGAAAAGCTTTTAAAAAAAATTTTTATAAGTTATAATAGTAAACAAATAAGAGAGGTATATTTATGATTGAAATGAAAGTTATGGGTATTGCACTTGATACAAGAACAGGTTCTCCTATTGTTGTTTTACACGATAAAGAAAACAGAAGAGCTTTACCTATTTGGATTGGTTCTGCTGAAGCAAGCTCTATTATCAGAAAAATTGAAAATCTTTCTGTTACACGACCTATGACACACGATTTAATAATTAGAATTATCGAAAAAACCGGATATAAAATTACTAAAGTTGAAATAAATGATGTTGAAAAAGAAACTTATTTTGCTACAATATTCCTTGAAGATAAAGATGGTAATGAAATTGAAATTGATTCACGCCCATCTGATGCTATTGCAGTTGCAATAAGAATAAATGCGCCAATTTATGTTACCGCAAATGTTCTTTCTAACGGTTCTGTTTCTACTGACAGCGCTAAAGATGCTCAAGAAGCAGAAGAATTTAAGAACTTTGTTCAAAGTATTAAACCTTCTGATTTTGCTAAACTTATGAAAGATAACGATCACCACGAAAGTGATCAATAACAATCATAATAAAATACTATTTAAACCTGATTTACAATAAGAAAAAATTATTGCTATAATCAGGTTTAAATATTTGCCTGTTAAAATTTAGTTTAGGCTGCTCATAATTAGAATAATACTCTTTTTTTTTCTTAAAACGTGAAAGACCAATAGCTGGAACTTCATCCTTAATAAAAAATTTCAATAATTCCATAATAATACACTTCCTTCTTTTTTAGTGTATAATGTTCTTAATGGAATTTGAGAAAAAGTCAAAAAGGAGATAAGAATATGGCAGAAAAAGTTACAAAAGATATGAATATTTTAGAAATTGCACAAAAACACCCTGAAAGTATTGAAGTTTTCCATAAATACGGATTAGGCTGTTTAGGTTGTGCAGCAGCACGATTTGAAAATTTAGAAGCAGGAGCTAAAGTTCACGGTTATGATCCGGATGCTATGGTTGCAGATATTAATGCTCTAATCGAAGCTACAGAATAAGGAAATTAATAATAAAAAAACGCCAGAGCAATTGCTCTGGCGTTTTTTTATTAACTTTTTATTTTACACTTGCTCCAATAAACCCTGCCATTGTTGGAGAATTTGAAGGAACCGGGGTCATTGGTTTTAGTTTTGGTATAGAATTTTTCTTATCTTCTTTAGTTCTGCGTTCTGTCATTTTTTCACAAACATCAGTTAACCAGATAATTAGGCCTGGAACAAGTGCTATTGTTGAAATAAATCCAAATGAACTATTACAAGTTTTTGCCTTTGATAACAAGCCATTTTCACCTTTGAACAAACTATAGAATTTTTTAATCAAGTCTGTTTCATTTTCGTGAGCAGCTTTTAAGGCTTTTTTAACTTCAGCAACTGTTGCATCTTTAAATGATTTACCATTAAAATCTGTAAGAATTTCATCAAGAACAGCTTTTACATTTTTATCTTGCCCAAACGCTTTTTTGATATTACCACCACTTTGCTCAATAAATTCAACAAACCCATTTACACCACCTTTATAATCCTCAAGGTTTGTATATTTAGAATCAAGTTGTTTACTTGAAAGAACACTATGGCGCTTATCTGTAGGATTTAAATAATCTACAACTTTTTGGAATACATTTCTTCCTTCAAGATTTTTATTATTAAGTGCAAGACCTGTGATTTTTGTAAATCCATCTGAGAACAATCTTGCAATAGCTTTTGCACCAAACAATAACGCTGTAAATGCAGTCATATCACGAACAACAATTTCACCGTAATCATATTTATCCTGAGCATGCTGTAATCTTGGTGGAATACAGAAACCATATAACAATACAGGCATTGCTGTACCTGAAATTATTGGACCATGAAGTTCAAAAATATCAGATATTGATTTTGAAATTTTACCGTTAAATACTTTTTCACCAGTTTTTTCAAGCATACTTGCCATACCAGTGAATGGGACATCTTTTTTATTTTCTTTAGAAACCTCAGCACCTTCCGGTTTTTTTACTTGAGAAGGAGATTCTTCTTCTGCTGCTAGCGCAGGATTACCCTTCATACCCATATTATATAGTTTTGGAATTTGAGTATAGAATGCTGCGACAGTTCCAAAAATACCTAAGTTGGTAAGAACACGCGAACCCATTCTTTTACGTGTAAATTGTTTTACAGCATTTTCAATTTGCTCAGCATTTACATTATCTTTTAAAGATTTTTTAGTATTTTTAACAGCATCACCAAAATAATCATTCATTGCCTTAACAAGTTCTGAGATACTTCCGCCTTTGACTTCTCCATTAGAAGCGGTCATATGAATAGCTAATTCATTAACAGCTCCGCCAATTTTACTTTTACGAAGTTTCATATAAGAATCTTCAACAGATTCTATTTGAGCAAGAGCTTCTTTACGAGCTTTTTTATTTAAAGATTTGTTTGCATTTATCTTTTCTATTTCAACCTGACGTGATGCATAATCCCGAGCTGTAGCCCCAATTTCATCAGCACTCATTCTTTCTGCTTCCGGCAGTCTTGAATTAATACTTTTTTCTATTACATCTGCATAAACTTTTTCATAGAATGCAGCTTTAGCAGCAGTTCCATTTTTAACAGCATCAATATTTTCTACAACATATTTTGCAAATGGTGCCTGCATACTATCTAGGTAATTTAATTTTACATTATTACCGGTTCCAAAATACTTGTTAATAAACGAAAGCATGCCAAGAGGAATTAAAAACGCACTTGGACCTGTAATCATTTCACGAAGAAATTCTTTTCTTGCAAGCTGCCAATTTAATTCGCGCTCAGGTTTTCCATCTTTACCAATAATAACATTGCCATTTGCGTCTTTTTTTTCTTTACCTCCACGCAAAAGACCTTTACCGACACGAGGAGTAATAAACCCGATACCATCTTGAATAATAAATGCAGCAGCATATCCGCCTGTTTCAATAAAATCCATAGTCGCAACAATAGGGTTTCCTTTAAAAGAAACTGAATCCTTTTGAACAGGACGAACTTGCACAACCGGGGGCTGTATTTGTTTTATTAATTTGATTTTATTTGCATTATTATCCGAGTTTACACTTGGTATTATTGGTTTTACTGACATAATCCCTACTAATTAAAATAACTTCTACACAATAAAAAAAACAACAATTCGCATATAATTGCCACTTTTTTCGGGTAATGTTTCAAAACTTTTACATTTTTCTGTACACTAAAGTTTCGAACAAGTGTACTTATTATACTTAATCCAAATAAAAATATCAACAGTTTTACTACAATCATAACATTTTTGTAACATTACTACACAATTAGTGTTTGACACAAGTGCATATCTTTTATACACTACAAGAATGGAAGTAAATGTTATAGGTGCAGGTTTAGCAGGTTCAGAAGCCGCGCTACAACTTGCAAAAAGAGGATTTAAAGTTAATTTATATGAGATGCGTCCGAATGTTGAAACAGGTGCGCATACAACAAAAGATTGTGCAGAATTTGTTTGTTCAAACAGCCTAGGGTCATACGATATTACAAATGGAAGCGGTTTATTAAAAGGCGAAATGGAAATTTTAGGCGGTGAACTTATTGAAATTGCAAAAGCATGCCAAGTTCCGGCGGGAAACGCTCTTGCTATTGATCGTCATAAATTCTCACAAACTGTAACTAAAAAAATTGAACAAAATCCTAATATTACATTAATTAGAGAAGAAGTTACAAAAATTCCTAACACACCAACAATTATTGCCTCTGGACCTTTAACAAGTTCTAAATTCACCGATGCTATTAAAGAATTTACAAAAAGCGAGTATCTTCATTTTTTTGATGCTATTGCTCCAATTGTTGAAAAGGATAGTATAAATTTTGATATAGCATTCTGGGCAAGCCGCTACGACAAAGGAGAAGCATCATATATCAACTGTCCAATGAATAAAGAACAATATGAAAATTTCTATAACATACTAATAAATGCTCCTCGAATAGAACAACACGAATTTGAAAAAGGTGTTAAATTCTTTGAAAGTTGCCTGCCAATTGAAGTTTTAGCATCGCGCGGTGTTGATACACTTCGTTTTGGACCAATGAAACCTGTAGGTTTGATTGATAAACGAACAGAAGAAAAAAATTACGCAGTTGTTCAACTCCGTCAGGATAATTCTGCAAAAACCCTATTTAATCTTGTAGGATTCCAGACTAATCTAAAGTGGGGAGCTCAAAAAGAGTTACTTCAATGCATTCCTGGACTTGAAAATGTTAATATTGTAAGATATGGCGTAATGCACAGAAATACATTTATAAATTCACCAACCCTATTAAATCCAACCCTTCAAACACGTGAACGTAAAGATTTATTCTTTGCAGGACAAATTACAGGAACAGAAGGATACACTGAATCAATTGCCTCAGGGCTTTTAGCAGGTATAAATATGGCAAAACTTTTATCCGCTGAACCTCTCTTAGAACTACCACTTGATACGATGTTAGGCGCTTTGACTCACTATATTACAAATCCGGAACACGATAACTTCCAACCAATAAATTCGAATTGGGGAATCGTCCCACCTATAGAATTACCTAAAAAAGAGCGTAAAAATAAAAAACTTAAAGGTGAACTTATGGCAAATCGCGCCATTACGTCTTTGAAAAATTATTTAAAATAAAAATAAAAAAGGTGGTAGAAATTTATAAATTTCTACCACCTTTTTTATTTTAACCTAATAGTTCAATAATTAGAACATCAAACCAGCTTCTCTAGCTGCATCAGCTAATGCTGCAACACTTCCGTGGTATAAGAAACCGCCACGGTCAAATACTACACATTCAACGCCAGCTTTTTTAGCTTTTTGAGCGATAGCTTCACCAACAACTTTAGCAGCTTCAATGTTACCACCGTGAGCTAATTTTTCTTTCAAATCTTTGTCATTTGAAGAAGCTGATGCCAATGTTACATGATTAACATCATCAATCAATTGAGCATAGATGTGTTTTGTACTTCTATATACAGCCAATCTTGGGAATTCAGCAGTTCCTGAAATTTTAACTCTGATTGATCTGTGTCTTTTTTGAACTATTGGTTTTCTAGTTTGTTGTTTAATCATTTTATTTTCCTTTCGTTTTACCCAAACCTTCTTGAAAAACCAAAATCAAGGGTTCACGCGGGCATATTTTTGTTTCAATATATTTCCATATCCGTCTTGTATTGCTCTTGCAAGCATATACAAACACTATCTTAGCTCACGCTATTCTATTTTTTACCAGCTTTACCAGCTTTACGTCTGATGTATTCGCCTTCGTATTTAACACCTTTACCTTTGTAAACTTCAGGTGTACGTTTTGATCTGATTAAAGCTGCAACATCACCAACTGTTTGTTTGTTAGAACCTTTTACAGTGATTTTTGTGTTAGCTTCAACAGTAATTGTAATACCTTCAGGTGGAACGATATCAACAGGGTGAGAATAACCCAAAGCCATATTCAAAGTTGTACCTTGCATTTGTGCTCTGTAACCAACACCGTTGATTTCTAATTTTTTAATGAATCCATCTTTAACACCTGTTACAGCGTTTGCAACTAAAGTTCTTGATAAACCAAATAATGCATCTGTTTCACGAGATGTACCAACTTTTGATAAAACGATTTGGTTATCTTCAATTTTTACTGCGATTTCAGGACGAACGTTAACAACTTCAGTACCCAAAGGTCCTTTTGCGGTAACTAATTGTCCTTCTATTTTAACCTCAACACCTTGAGGAATTTCTATAGGTTTTTTACCAATTCTTGACATTTTTAATTTCTCCTTGTGGTATATCTACATACTATCAGAACTTTTCTACCAATTATGTACTGATAACAGCTTACACCGGCTCATGCTCTAGTAAACGTAGCAAAGAACTTCACCACCAACGTTTTCTTTTCTAGCTTTTCTATCTGTTAACAAACCTTTTGGTGTTGAAACAATAGCGATACCCATACCACCTAAAACTTTTTGTAAGTTTTTAGATTTTGAGTAGTTTCTCAAACCAGGTTTAGAAACTCTTTCTAATTTTGTGATAACAGGTTTTCCATTAGCATCATATTTCAAAGTAATAGAAATAACTTTGAATTTACCAGCTTCTTTAACTTCATAATCAGCAATAAAGCCTTCTTCTTTTAAAACTTTAGCTAATTCAACTTTTAATTTTGAAGCAGGAACTTCAACTGAAGCATGTGAAACCATATTAGCGTTTCTAATTCTTGTTAGCATATCTGCTATAGGATCTGTCATTGACATTTTAATTCCTCCGGACTTACCCACAGTTATAGGCAGTATCCTTATTAACTATTACACCACTTACCAAGTTAATTGTTGCCTTATGGAACATTTAGTCGGTCGCCCAACCTTCTTGCCCCTTGGCGTACCCTGGCAGTCTGGAACTGTAAGTATAAAGTATCATGAATAAAATTAAATTACAAGCTTTAAACTAAGATATGTTACAAAAAAAGCGGTCATATTGACCGCCTTTTTCTATAATTAACATTTAGTTCACCTAATACTACCAGCTTGCTTTTGTTACACCAGGTAATAAACCTTGGTGAGCCATTTTTCTTAAACAAATTCTGCACAAACCGAAATCTCTATGAAAACCGTGAGGTCTTCCGCAGATAGAACATCTGTTGTGAAGTCTTACTGTTGGGTATTTTCCGGCAGCAGCAAGTTTTTGACGTTTAAGTTCTTTGTTAATCATCGCTTTCTTAGCCATGAATTTCTCCTTTTTTTACTTTTAATTATACAGACGTATATCTGCTAATTAAGTTCCTGTTACTTGTTCAACCCTTTGAATGGCATTCCGAGAAGTCTTAATAATTCTCTTGCCTCTTCATCTGTTTCAGCAGTTGTGATAACTGAAACGTTCATACCCTTAACTAAATCAACTTCTTCATAAGTGATTTCAGGGAACAATGCTTGTTCTTTCAAGCCTAATGTATAGTTTCCACGACCATCAAAACTTTTTGCACTGATACCTCTGAAGTCACGAATTCTTGGAAGAACAACACAAATAAGTTTTTGTAAGAAATCATACATTCTTTCGCCACGCAATGTTGCCATTGCACCAACCGGCATACCTTCTCTCAATTTGTATGAAGCGATTGATTTTTTAGCTTTTGTAACAACTGCTTTTTGACCGGCAATTTTTGTTAATTGAGCTTCAATTGCTTCTGCAATTTTTGAGTTGTGAGAAGCTTCACCAACACCCATGTTCAAAACAATTTTAACTAATTTTGGAACTTGGTGATCATTTTTGTAGCCGAATTTTTCCTTCATTGCAGGAACTACATCTTCTACATATTTAGATTTTAAGTTTTTTGTTACTGTCATTTTTCTTTTCCTTTACTATTGGTATTAATGTCGTGTCCTCATATGAGGAAACACATTAAGCATCTAGTTGTTCGCCGCATTTTTTGCAAACACGAACTTTTTTACCATCGATAACTTTCATTTCTACTCTTGTTGCTTTTTCGCAAGCCGGGCAAACTATCATAACATTTGAAGAATCAATTGGAGCTTCAAGTTTGATTAATCCGCCTTGAATACCTGCAGCTGGCTGAGGTTTTTGAGCTTTAGTAACCATATTAGCACCTTCAACAATTACTCTGCCTTTTTCAAGATCAACTTTTTTTACGTTACCGATTTTTCCTTTGTCTTTACCTGCAATAACTACGACTCTGTCGCTTGTTTTTACATGTAAGCTTTTTTTATCTTTGTTTGTCATTTTTTTCTCCTGGTTTTCCTTACATGGACTGATTTTATAAACATTATAAAATCTATTACATGGTTTGTTTTATTAGATTACTTCCGGTGCAAGAGAAACTATTTTCATATAACCTTTGTCTCTTAATTCACGAGCAACAGGTCCGAAAACACGAGTACCTCTTGGGTTGCCGTCTTTGTTAATAATAACTGCTGCATTTTCATCAAATCTGATAACTGAACCGTCATTACGTTTGATATCAGCTTTAGTTCTTACTACAACAGCACGAACAACTTCACCTTTTTTCACAGCCATATTTGGAGTCGCATCTTTTACAGAAGCTACGATTTCATCGCCTACTGCTGCAAACTTTTTATTTGAGCTTCCCATAACACGGATACATAACAATTGTTTTGCACCTGTGTTATCTGCTACTTCTAGTCTTGTTTCTTGTTGTATCATTTTTCTTTCCTTTTAGTATTAATCTACTACTTTTGCCTCTCATTACTCTATGGTAATGTTGCATTCCCTATTTGTAGGGACTCCCGTTTAAACCGGGACAAGCTAATGCTAAATCAATTCAGAATATAAGCACTATCTTGCTTTTTCAACTACTTCAGCTACAACCCAGCGTTTGCTGCCTGAAATTGGTCTATTTTCAACGATTCTTACGATATCGCCTTCGTTACAAACGTTTTCAGCATCGTGTGCTTTGTAGTGTTTATTTGATTCAATAATTTTTTTGTATTTTGGATGTGGTTCATAATCAGCAACTTTTACAACTACTGTTTTATCCATTTTGTTACTAACTACCATTCCTTGTTTTTCTTTTTTAGGCATTTTGTACCTCTTTTTCTGTTATTACTGTTTTTGCTTGAGCGATGAGTTTTTTAGTTTTAGAAATACTTGCTGTATTTTCTAATTTATGAGTTGATAATTGCAATCTTGCTTCAAGTAATTGTTTTTTCCAATCTACGATAGCATTTTGTAACTCTTCAGCTGTTTTTTCACGCATTTCACTTAATTTCATTTTTATTTTCCTTTATATTGTTCTTTGCCTTATCCGACCTGAAGAATGAACTTCTTGTTAAGACAAAGGTTATATACTATGCTTTTTCTCTTGGTTGTTCAACAATTTTAACTTTGATAGGTAATTTTTGTGCTGCTAATTCTAAAGCGCGAACTGCAGTATTTCTATCGAAATAATCTAATTCAAACAATAATCTGTTTGGTTTAACAACTGCTACCCAGTATTCAACGTTACCTTTACCAGAACCCATACGAGTTTCAGCTGGTTTTGCTGTAATCGGTTTATCCGGGAATATTTTAATCCAAACGTTACCGCCACGTTTGATTTCACGAGTCATTGCACGACGTGCTGCCTCGATTTGACGGCTGGTAATCCAACCAGGCTCTACAGCTTGAAGAGCGTATTGACCGAATTCAAGTTTTGTACCTCTTGTTTCAGTACCTTTCATTCTGCCTTTCATCATTTTGCGGTATTTAGTCTTTTTAGGCTGTAACATTATATTTTGCTCCTATTATTTTTATACCTTTTACTAGCTTTGAGATGCTGCTTCAACATTTCTGCCGCGTCTTGGACGTCTGCCGCCTTTTTCAGCATTGTCTTTGCCGCTTTTTAATTTGATGTTTTGGTCTGCCATTTCACCAGGCATTAAGTTGCCTTTGAAAATCCAAACTTTAACACCGATTTTACCCATGATTGTATCAGCTTCTGCGAAACCGTAATCAACGTCAGCTCTTAATGTTTGAAGAGGAATTCTTCCTTCTTTAGCCCATTCAGAACGAGCGATTTCAGCACCGCCTAAACGTCCTGATACCATAACTTTAATACCTTGAACGCCTGATCTCATTGTTCTTTGCATTGCTTGTTTCATTGCACGACGGAATGCTATACGTTTTTCAAGTTGTTGAGCAATAGCTTCTGCAACTAATTGAGCATCTGCATCAATTCTTGCAACTTCTACAACGTTGATGATAACAGGTTTGCCAATGTATTTTGTAACTTCTTGACGAAGCTCGTCAATACCTTGTCCGCCACGACCAACAACTATACCAGGTTTTGCTGTTACAACTGTAATTGTTATATTTTGTGCTTTTCTGGCAATCAAAATTCTTGAAACACCAGCTGCATATAGTTTTTTCTTAACGAATTTTCTGATTTTAGCATCTTCTGCTACGAATTCTGCGTAATCTTTAACTTTTGCATACCATGTGCTTACCCAAGGTTGAATTATTCCTACTCTAAATCCGGTTGGATGTGTTTTTTGTCCCATTTTATTATTTCCTATTTTGTTGTATCACTAACTACTAATGTAAGGTGTGATGTACGTTTCATTCTTGAATACATACGACCTTGAGCTCTTGTTCTTGCACGTTTGTATGTAACACTTTCATCAGCAAAGATTTGAGAAATCTTTAATGATTCAGCAGCTACGCCATATTTTTCACGAGCGTTTGCAACTGCAGCTTTTAAGTTCTTTTCTACAACTCTTGCTGCGAAATAAGGCATAAAACGTAACATATCTTGAGCTTCAATAACAGCTTTACCTCTAACTTCGTTGATTACTCTGCGAAGTTTTCTTGCTGTCATTTTTATGTCTGTTTGTTTTGCTTTTGCTTCCATTTTTTTATCCTTTATTTAATATAAATATCACTTTGGATTATTTGTACTAACCTCTTTTTGCTTTATCTGCACCAGCGTGACCTTTGAAAAGTCTTGTTGGAGCGAATTCGCCTAATTTGTGTCCTACCATTTGTTCTGTTACATAAACAGGTACGTGAGTTTTACCGTTGTGAACAGCGATAGTATGACCTAACATATCAGGTACAATCATTGATGCTCTTGACCAAGTTTTGATAACTTTTTTGTCTGAGTTAGCATTCATTTTGTCAATTTTCTTTTGTAGAGCTTCTTCTACATATGCACCTTTTTTTAATGAACGTGCCATTTATTTCTCCTTTTTAGTTTGTTATTTATTTTAAAAAGGGCTTTTATATATTGGCATTAAAAGCCCTAAATTTAATTATTTGCTATTTTTTTCTTCTTCTAACGATTAATTTATCAGAAGCTTTACCTTTTTTACGAGTTTTGTAACCAAGAGCCGGTTTACCCCAAGGTGTTTTAGGGTGTCCACCAGGACCAGTTTTACCTTCACCACCACCGTGAGGGTGATCACAAGGGTTCATTGTTACACCACGTACTGTTGGTCTGATACCCATGTAACGTTTTCTACCAGCTTTACCGATTGATAAGTTTTTGAATTCAGAGTTACCTAATGTACCGATAGTAGCCATACATTCTTTTCTTACCATTCTCATTTCGCCTGAAGGTAATTTAATTGTTACATAGTTACCTTCTTTAGCCATTACTTGAGCTGCATTACCTGCTGATCTAACCATAACGCCGCCACGACCAGGTGTTAATTCAATGTTGTGAACAATTGTACCTAGAGGAATTAATTCTAGAGGTAGTGCATTACCTGTTTGAACCGGAGCTTCAGGACCGCTTACAATTACATCGCCTACGTTTAAACCTTCCGGAGTTAAGATATATCTTTTTTCACCATCTGCATAGAAACATAGTGAAATTCTTACGTTTCTGTTTGGATCGTATTCAATAGTTTTAACTGTTGCCGGTACGCCAAATTTATCTCTTTTGAAATCAATGATACGGTAAGATCTTTTTACACCGCCACCTTTGTGACGACATGTAATTCTACCTGTATTGTTTCTTCCTGCTGTTTTTTTCAATGATCTTAATAATGATTTTTCAGGAGTTGAAGTAGTGATTTCTTGATAATCACTCTTTGTCATGCCTCTTTGTCCCGGAGACGTCGGATTAATTTTTCTGATTGCCATTTTATTTTCTCCTACTATTGGCTTTGTACTTTTTTAATTTAGGGACATATGCCATTAGCGCCCCTGATGCAAATAGATTTTCTAAATCTATTTACTATATATTAATGAACTCTATTGGTTCGCCTTCGATAGTTACGATTGCTTTTTTAGAAGAATCTGTTCTACCGAATTTATATCCCATTCTTTTTTCGTGAGATGGCATATAAACTGTTCTTACTTTTGTAACTTTTCTTCCAGGAAAAGCTAATTCTACAGCTTTAGCAATTTCAATCTTTAGTTGCATCTTTTTTTACTTCGAAAGTATATTGTGCATTTTCTGTTGCTGCCACTGATTTTTCTGTAATTAATGACTTTTTAATAACGTCATATAGTCTTTCTGTTTCTTTACTCATTATTGTAACCTTTCTGTAATTTCATTTACAGCGGATTCAGTCATTACAACAAAATCAGCTTCCAATAAATCTTTCACATTTAAGTTGGTTGGTAATAAAAGTTTTACGCTTGGAATATTTCTTGCTGAAAGTTCAAGATTTTTGTTTTCTTCAGCTTTAGTATCCGCAACAACTAAAACTTTTCCGCTTACGTTTAATGATTTCAATGCACTAACCATTAATTTTGTTTTTGGTTCTGCAATTGTTGAGAAGTCTTTTACAACAACTAATTGAGCTTCTCTAGCAGACAATGCTGATTTAAGAGCTAATTGTCTTGCTTTTTGAGGCATATTGAATGCATAGCTTCTTGGTTTTGGTCCAAAGATTACGCCACCGCCTGCGAACAATGGTGAACGAAGAGAACCAGCTCTTGCTCTACCTGTACCTTTTTGTTTCCAAGGTTTTCTTCCGCCGCCTGCTACTTCTGCTCTTGTTTTAGCACAAGCTGAACCTTGACGAGCGTTATTTAATTGTCTTCTTAATGCTAAGTGCATTACGTGTAAATTAGGTTCAACACCGAAAACGCTTTTTTCTAAAGTAATTTCGCCTAATTTTTCTCCATTTGTACTTAATATTTCTTTTGACATTTTAATTTTCCTTTATAATTATAATATTTCCGTTTAAGACTGCTTACCGCTTGCTATTGGCTTTATTTGGCAAGACCAGCCGGTTTTAATGACTTTACCTTGTCTGAACAGAGATTAATTCCATTTAGTTCTTGTAGGAACGATTGTTACCAATCTGCCTTCACATCCAGGTACTGAACCTTTTACTAATACTAAACCGTTAGCTGAATCAACTTTAACTAATTTCAATTTAGTAATAGTAACTCTTTCGTTACCCATGTTACCAGCCATTCTTTTACCTTTGATAACACGGCTAGGAGTTGTACCTGCACCGATTGAACCAGGTTCTCTGTGGTTTTTAGAACCGTGAGCCATAGGTCCTCTTCCGAAGTTCCATCTTTTTACTGTACCTTGGAAACCTTTACCTATTGATTTACCTGTTACGTCTACTTTTTCAACATTTTCTAATACTGAAAGTTCAACTTTGTCGCCTACTTTGTAATCTTGAGGATTTTCAACTCTGAATTCTTGAAGATGTCTGTAGTTTGATAAGCTATTTTTCTTGAAATGACCTAATTGAGCTTTTGTCAAGTGTTTTTCTTTAGCTGCAACTGTACCAACTTGAATAGCGTTATAACCATCAGTTTCAACTGTTTTAACTTGAGTAACAACAGTTTCATCAACTTTGATAACAGTTACAGGAATAGCCAAACCTTGCTCGTCAAAGATTTGAGTCATTCCAACTTTTTTTCCTATTACACCTAGTGTCATAATTTTTACCTTTCCTGCTCGTCCTACTTGGTGCAGAATTTCTCTGCCCCTATTTCGGAGTTGCATCTTTCGCTTGTGAGCGCTACGTATCACTTTACCTTAATTGAGGGCTTTCACCTCTCCGTTCGGATTTTTAAGCTTTCGCCCCGACCGGTCGCAGTTCACATTATTATGCATAATGCTTATTCAATTTTCAAAGACTGGAATCTTGGCAACTATCTTGCTTCGATATCTACACCAGCCGGCAAATCTAATCTGCGCAACTCTTCCATTGTTTGTTGAGTTGGCTCGTATATATCAATAATGCGTTTATGTGTTCTCATTTCGAAATGTTCACGAGATTTTTTATCTACGTGTGGTGAACGCAATACGCAATATATACGTCTTTTTGTAGGTAAAGGAATAGGTCCGGCTACTTTAGCGTCTGTTCTTTTTGCTGTTTCTACGATTTTTTCAGCAGATACATCAATTAGTTTGTGATCATAAGCTTTCAAACAAACTCTGATTCTGTTTTTCTTAGTGCTGTTTGCCATTTGCATTCCTTTTTCTTTTTTCTATGTACTACTTTGGCAAAGCATAAACCTTGCCTATGCTTGAATTTCGCTATTTGAAAAATATTTCGGATATTTTACTCACTATACTTCAAGCATACCTATCTTAAGACAAACAAAACACGGTGTCAACCGTGTTTTGCCATGTTTGTTGAGTTTTGTTAACCCAATAATATTTTATTTTAAAGAATTATTAATTAACTTTTCATTTGCGATTCTGATTTTTTCTTTTGCTGCATCATTAGCTAATCTTTTAGCAACTGCTTGTTCTACACGTGTTGCTTCTTCTGATGCGGCTCTTAAATCGGCAGGGAGTATATTCTTTGGCGAAACATAAATTCTAACAAATTCTCTTACAGCTTTAGCGACATACTTCACTGCAGCGAAGCCTAATTTATACTTTGATGCTTTGGCTTTTTCTAATTTCTCAAGTTCAGCATTTGTAGAATCTAATACGATATCAAGTTTTGTTGGTTTGACCGTATCAGAATAAAACGGGCGAGAAGTTCCTCCCATAGCTTCTTCGATAATAGCTCTATCTACATCCGTATTAGCCTTTGGTATAACTGAAAAGCCTTTAGCATCAGGCAAATAATGAATATCAACATACTTATCTTTTGCGTGTTGTTTTTGCAACTGAGTTAAACCACGAGCTATCATTTTCGGTTTTCTGCCTTTTATAACATGCTTGGTAAAACCTGATATATCCTCAGGTTTCGGTTTTACAAATGCCATACCAAAACTAGGGGTATTATTTCTTACTTCCATTAAAAATTCCTTTCTATTTGCTACACACGATTACGAAAAATAACATAAAGATTAAAAGTTGCTAAATTTTAATATTTTTACTTAACAAAACTTATAATTTTATCAATTTTTTCTTGAAAATCACTTTCAATATAAATTCTAAGCAAAGGTTCAGTTCCTGATGGTCGAACTAAAATCCAGGATTTTCCATCTTCAAGATAAAGTTTAACCCCATCTTTATAATCTTTTTTAGTAATCTTTTGACCTGCAACATTTTCTAATGCTCCAAATTTTTCAATCACAGGTTTAATTTCGTCAATACTATCTAACTTTTTATCAACCCTCGTATTTATAAATGTACAACCTACAAAGTTATGTAATTCTTTTTGCAATTGAACAAGTGATTTGCCTTCATATGCCATAGCTTCCAGAATAAGAAGATTTGCTAAAATCCCGTCTTTTTCCGGAATATGACCTTGAATACTTAAGCCACCGGATTCTTCCCCCGCTATAACGGGATTGAATTTTCGCATAGCTTCCCCAACATGTTTAAACCCTACAGGAGTTTCTATAACTTCAACCCCCAGTTTCTGTGCAATAATATCAAGCATCAAACTGCCACCAACAGTTTTTACTAAACTACCTGTATAATTTTTATGTTTTATTAAATGCATTAAAAGAATTGCAATAACTTCGTTTGGTGTAACATATTCACCATTTTCATTTACAACCCCGAATCGGTCAGAATCACCATCATTTGCGAACCCTACATAACATTTATGATTTTTAACATACTCTATCATCTCTGACATAAATTTAGGTTTTGGTTCAGGCATACCACCACCAAAATTCACGTCATGGTACATATGAATACTGTCATATTCAATCCCGTTGTCAGAAAGGAGTTTATCAAAATATCCAATACTTGCAGCATATAAACCATCAAAAATAATACGTTTTTTCAAATTTTTAATTTTATTAAAATCAATTATTTCTTTAATTCTTTTAAAATACTGTGCTGAAAAATCTGTAATAATCAAATTTCCTTTTACACAAACAGGAGTCTCTTTACCTAAATTCGCAACAATTTCATCAGTAATTTCACTTGTTGCAGGACCTGCATAATCAGGAATAAATTTTATCCCTAAATATTCCGGCGGATTATGAGATGCCGTAAACATAACAGCACAGGCATCCAAAATTTTAGCATTATAAGCAAGAACAGGTGTTGGTATAACTTTATCACTGTATAAAACTTTAAATCCTATATTTTTAAGAGTTTCGGCACACTGCATAGAAAATTCACGAGCCATATTACGAGGATCGTAACCAACAATTATAGTTTTATAAACCCCATAATTATCAAAAACATATTTTCCAATCGCTTTTGATACAATTGCTACATTTTCATCATTAAAATCTTTTCCTACTACAGCTCGCCAACCATCTGTTCCAAATTTAATTTTATTCATATGATCCTCTTATGACATTTTGAAAACTTTTTGATATAATTTTAATTAAAATATGGAGTTAAGTAAATGGTTAGTTTCGAAACAATAAGAAATATAGCATTTTTAGAACCTGTAAATTCATTTTCTGATATGGCGAAAGATGAATTTTGCCAAAAGTTTAATCTGCAAAAATGTTTTACAACACCACTAACAACAATTAAGCAAATTGTTGATTATGTATCTCAAAACCCTGATACAATTGGAGTTTTACCACTGGAAAATACAATAGACGGTACAATAAGAGAATCATTAGATTGTCTTATGTATGCTCAAAATCCAGAGATAAAAATAGTTGCAGAACTTGTTTTGCCTATTGAACTTTGCTTATTATCTAAAACAACAGAATTTTATAGCATTACAGGACTGATAACAACACCACGTCTTTTGGGAAAATGTCAGGAATTTATTCAAACAGAACTTCCAAGATATTTAAATATAATAGAAACAGGAACAATGCTTGATGCTGCAAACGAACTACGCAATCATAATCTTACATTTGCTTCTATCGGCAACCGTAAAATCGCACAAAACTGTATGCTTAATATCCTAAAAGAAAATATTAATGATGATAAAAATAACAAAACAAAATATATTCTAATAGGCAATATTGATACTGATATAACAGGTCGAGATAAAACTACTGTTGCATTTAAGACAAGCAACACCCCAGGTGCACTATTAGAAATTCTAAAAATATTTTTAGAACACAAAATAAATCTATCATATATTTCATCTTGCCCGTCAAGAACAGAACAGGGTAAATATACTTTTATAATAAATCTTGACGGACATATGAAAGACTCAAATATATCAAACGCACTAGCACAGATTCAGCCTAAAACATCATTTTTCAAATGCCTCGGTTCTTATTGTTAAATCAATTCACCGTTTAAATACCAGGTTTTTACACCTGTTATTTTGACGTTGACAAATTCACCTGTCATATCTTTATCATAAGGAATATGAACAATTTTATTATTTCTTGTTCTACCTGTAATAACATTTTTACCTTTATGATTTTCAAAGTTTTCAATTAGAGACTTCCATTTCACGTCCTAAGAATTTCTTATTTGAAGCAAGACAGCATTTGCGGTTTTGTTCATTTAAACGTGCAAGACGTTCAAACTTTGTATCTTCATCAATATATTTATCAACCCATTTTGCGGCAACAGTCTTTTCACGTGGAGAATATGCCGCGGTATTGGAATAATCGAGCCCGACTTCTTCCATTGCAGTTAATGTTTCCATAAATTGTTCTTCTGTTTCTCCAGGAAATCCTGCAATAAAATCACTTGTAATAGTAACATCCGGAACCATATCACGAACTTTTTGCGCAATTTTTATGTAAGTTTCCCTATCATAACGACGGTTCATTTTTTTCAACACTTCACTGCTTCCTGATTGCATAGGAATATGGAAATATTCACATACCTTATCCAATTCAACAGTAGTTTTAATTAAATCATCAGTGATATCTGTAGGATATGATGTCACAAAACGAATTCTGAATTTACCTTCAATCGCATTAACTTCACGCAATAAATCTGCAAGGCGGTATTCTCTATCTTTAAAATCTTTACCATAACTGTCAACATTCTGACCAAGTAATGTAATTTCTTTAAACCCCTCAGCTAAAGCATCTTTAACTTCTTTTAAAATAGTTTCAGGAAGCCTTGAACGCTCTCTGCCTCTGGTATAAGGAACGATACAATATGTACAGAAATTATTACAACCTTCTGTTATTGGAATCCAAGCATTAACAGATTTTACACGATTAATTTCAAATTTTACTGCTTTATCATCTTCAGTTACGTGAGTTTCTTCACATTCACAAACCTTTTCGCCTGTTTCAATAGTTTTAATAATTTCCGGTAATGAATAAATTTTATGAGTTCCCAATACAAAATCTACATAATGTGCACGTTTAAAAATTTGTTCTGCTTTTTGCTGTGCTACACATCCGCAAAAACCTATTTTTAATTCAGGTCTGGATTTTTTCCATTTACCCCAGGTTCCTATAAGGCTAAAGGCTTTGTCTTCACTCAGTTGTCTTATAGAACAAGTATTAACCATTAATAAATCAGCTTCTTTTGGCTCTTTAGTTTCTTCATAACCAAAGTTTGACAACATACCAAACATACGTTCAGTATCTGATTTATTCATCTGACAGCCCATTGTTTCTATATAAACCTTTTTCATCATTCTAAACCTCTTACATTTCAACTTATGTTTATATCTTAGCCGAAAAATATTTGTTGTAAAATAATAATTATTTGACCAGTAAAATATTTATACATAAAATAGTTATTATTAGGGGATAAAAATGGATAAACGTCAAATACTAACCATAATGATATTAATAGGTTTAATTTCCACAAGTATTTTTTTAAATCTCAAATCCTCAAAAAATTTACCATTTGAGACACTAATAAAAGAAGTTACCAAAAATACTCAACTTATTGACCTAAATACAGATCATAACCAAGTATTAGACGTTTCACAATACGCGAAGAAGAATAAAATCAAAATTCCTGAAGTTTTGGTAAATTTTGACACGCATAGTGATATTTATCTTAATTATCCTGTAATAAAAGAAGGAAGCGCAGGTGTTGAAAACTGGATTAATGAATTTATAGCTAAAAACCCGTCCGTTAAAGAAGTTTACTGGGTAATGCCTATTGAAGAAGCGCGAGATTTAAATCTTCAAACACTTTTTGCAGAAAACGATTTACACTTAATTCCACGCGGTAAAGCAACTCCGCTTTACGGAAATTCTATGAACCAAAATATCAGATGGCTACATTTTGTGTTTAATCCATTATTTAAAGAATTATTTACACAAGAATTTTTAATAGATACAAATACCGGCTTACTAAATGAAATACCACAAGATGAAAAGCTTAAGAAATTTTTATTCAATCAAAACAATCAGTATAAACAAATAAAAATTATAACTTGCACCGAAAAAACTTTACCGGACCTAAAAGACAAAAAAGTTTTCTTAAGTATAGATGCGGACTATAGCAGTAATTCAGGATTTGATACAGTTGAAAAATTTAAATTTATAAAAAATCAAAAAGAAATTGAACAGGTATTTTACTCAATATTCAAAACTGCAAAAGAAAAAAATCTTCAGCCTGAAATAATTACTTTGTCTTTATCTCCGCAATATTTACCGGAAAAGCATCACGAATTTATTGCAAAAATATTTTATTACATTTTACAAATTTCAGGTAAAAATGATCTCATTTATACTTACTTACATGAATATGATAATGACCCGAATTATCTTGAAAAGAAATATGGGAAATACTAATCAAGGTTTAATACTCTGTCTAAACATGCTTTAGCTGAATACTGCCATTCACGATATGTAATACGTTTTACCTTAAATCCGCAGCGTTCAAGGATTGCCTGTTTTTTCATGTTTGACATATGATGAAATTTTTTATTATCTTCCATACCATCAACTTCAATTATAAATTTATCATCAATAACTAAATCTGCACTTAAGCCTGCAATATCAACACCTGCTGCAACTTTATGATCAAGTTTCCTGATTTCTTCTGCTATCTCGCGTTCTAAAGAATTTTTGTAAATATTTTCGTCAATTCCTTCATTTAAAACAGCCTCCCTGCGTTCTTTATACTGTTTTAAATATGAAACATAGTGTCTGAAATGTCCATCCGGCATAGTTTCCAAATCGTGAGATACAAAATTTATACATTTACTTCTTGCTCGTGTAATCGCAACATTAAACAAGTTAGGTTTTTGCAAGAATGTAATACTTTGCGGATAAGAGTTATTTGCAAAAGCCCACGACATAAGAATTATATCTCTTTCATCTCCTTGGAATGTATGTGCTGTACCGATTTCAATCTGATGTTTTTTAATCATATAATCAGAAAGAACTTTTGGTACAGAAACTTTCAACTGTTCAACCTGTGCTCTAAACGGTGAAATAATACCAATAGAAACAGGTTTATCAGGATTTTTTTTTCATCTTCAATAATAATTTCGTGCAAAGTTTTAACAAGCGCTTCAATTTCAGGAAGGTTTCTTGTTGCATCCATATCAACCTTACCATCCGGAACATTAACAATATCAATTGCGCAATCTGCAGTTGAATCTTTTTTCATTACACGAATTCTATCGTTATAAAATTCTTTGTTTGAAAAATTAATAATCGGCGGAAGACTTCTGAAATGTTCATCAAGCATAACAGAATTCATAGAATAATAATCAGCCAAATCAAACATTGAATTTGTTCTAAATCGCCACATCAATTGATATTTATCAGGAATTCCATACTGGCTTAAGAATGATTGTTCTTTAGCTTTTTCAAGAAAAGACAAATGCGGAAGCTGTTTATCATCCCCTACAACAACCGTTCTTTTAGCTCGATACATAATAGGAAAACAACTTGCAATATCACACTGAGAAGCTTCATCAATAATCGCAACATCAAACATGCCGGGTTTTAAAGGAAGCGAATCTGATACGGCATAAGTTGTTACACACCAGCAAGGAAAAGCATCCAATAACGGTTTAAAATCTTCTGTTTCTAGAATATTATCATTACTTTTCTTTTTACGACTAATAAGAGCTCTTGCATGAATCTTAATTCTTCCGACCTTTTTAACATCTCGAAGCAAAGCTTTCAACGATTCCCGTCTGGAACTTTTTAAAATATTAATTGCAAGAGAACCTTGTTTTTTCTTCATTTGACGAATTTGTTCCATCATTACATGAAGATTACCGGTTTTTTGAATATCTGTTTCAATTTTTCTCAAACGCCATTTTTGAGTTACAAATCCAAGTTCAACCTGAAGCCTGTCAAGAGTTTCCGGTTCAACATCAAAATTTTTCAAATCAAGAATTTTCTTCAATTGCCTGATACTTGACATATTAGCAAATGAGGCGAAAAATCCTGATTTTTCCATATTTTCGTTCAATGTTTTAATAACATCATTTATATTATCAATTTCAGATTTTTTAAGAGGTCTTTTGATATATTCAAGCTCGCCAACTAAAGTTGATTGCTGTTTTATTTCATCTTTCAAATCATGCCAGTCTTTTTCAAGTTTAATAATTTTTTCACATTTGGTTTCGGTTTCTCTCATAACATCAAGATGCTGTTTCATATCTTTAACATCTGCAAATATAAAATCTTCAACATCTTCATCCAACATTGAACTATTTTTTACCAGCTCGGATAACTGCTCACTCAATTGTTTTTGGTAATTCATTCTACCAGCACGAAGCGCTAAATAAGGAGCCCCCAAAGCATTTAACCTATCTGCAACAACATCAACCGCTTTATCCATACGAGAAGCCACAAGAACAGTTTTACCATTTGCAATTAAATGAGCAACAAGATTAACTATTGTCTGAGATTTGCCAGTCCCCGGAGGACCTTGAACTGCGACGAGTTTGCTGTGTTCAACATTTTTCAATACTCTTTCTTGAGAATCACTTAATGAAAGCGGCGTAATCGGATAAAATTCACCATCTGAATCCTTTAACGGAAAAGTTTTTTCAGCAGATTGGGTGTATTCATCATTTATCAGACCAAGTGTTGTTTCTCGAAAAACTCCGCTTGGTTTTTCAGCTATTTGCATTAATTCGTGCAAAACCCCGGCTGTTACAGCAGGCCGTTTTGTTAAAATAATTGCACTTTGATAAGTTACTGATAGTTTTTTAATTTCACCAACAGCAGCTTTTTGCTTATTTTCTTGAATTTCATCATCAATAATTTCGTCATAATTTTCGCCTGTAATCTGAATATCAGATAAATCTCTAGTTGGATTTTCATCTTTAGAAACATTATCTTCTTCAACATCTTCTGATGGATCAGTTGAAATTTCAATATCAGGAATTAAAGACTTCAAAGTAGTAAGAAATATATCCATTTTTTCTTTTGTTATAGGTAAATCCGGAACAACATCCAAAATACCTTCCAGAAATAAATCTACTTCATCATCGTCTTCACCTTTTTTTAGAAGTGCTGCAAGTGCACCTGTATTCAAAGATAAAACTTCGTCTTGTAAAATACAATTTATGCTGACACCGTTACGTTCAAGCTTGCAAGGTACATATAAAAGCGGAGTTAAAAATTCATTATGTCGTTTTGATTTTCCATTACGACCAACAAGAAACATATAACCGTAGATTAAATATTTATCCCTTGCACTGGAAACTCCCTGAAGCATTAATTCTGTTAAATTCGGATTTGATCCGTCAAGTTTCAAATACTCAAGCCCTTGAGTCAATAAGGTTTCCTGTTCTTTTAAGAAAATCCACTTGTTATCCTTATCTCCTTTAAGATTTCGAAAAGTTGAACTTTTAACTTCTTCTCTCACGCAATCATGAAGATATTGGCTTAGTTTTTTAATAAAACTGTTATTAAATGCTGAATTAAGTGCTTTTGTAGCTTCCTGTAACATATATTGACCTTTTCAAAAATTACATAACTTTCATTTTATACTATTTTACGCTAAAATCAATGTATGAACATCATCAATTTACAGGATAAAAACTTATATTATATAGGCGGAGTGGTTCGAGATGAACTTCTCGGCAAAGAATGTTTTGATATTGATTTAATATATCAAGGGAATGCCATTGAATTTACAAAAGAACTTCCAAACGCAGAAATTCTACAAATAAATGAACCCTTTGGAACTGTAAAAATTAAATTTGAGGATAAAGAAATAGATATTGCATCAACCAGATGCGAAACATATCCGCAAAAAGGTCACCTACCTGAGGTAAATAATATTGGTTGTTCGCTTAAAGATGATATTTTACGCAGAGATTTTACAATCAATGCACTTGCAAAATCAACCATAACAGGAGAAATTATTGATTTCACAAACGGACTTCAAGACTTAAAAAATAAAACTCTTAGAGTTTTACACGACAAAAGTTTTATTGATGATCCGACAAGAATTCTGCGCGGACTGAAATTTTCTGTACGATTCGGGTTTGAGCTTGATTCACAAACAAAAGAACTACAAGATAAATATCTTAAAAGTATTAATTATGATATCTCATACAAAAGATTAAAAAAAGAACTAGTTGAAACATTTAATCTCAATTCTTGGACAGCATTTGAAAAATTTATAAATGATGGAATTTATAAACTCATCACACCTCAAGAATTTATCCTTCCTGAAATAAATTTGGAAGAACTAATAAAACAATACAAACCGGCTTGCCCCTGGATAATTTATATTGGGTTATTACCTGATATTTCAAGCCTGCCACTTACAAAAACCGAGCAAAAAATCGTTGATGATTATAAAAAATTGAATCAAGAAAAATTTGATTCTGATTATGAAATTTATAAAGTATTTGAAAGGATAAACCTTGAATCAATTTTAATGTTTGCCACAATAAATTCTGAAATCGTGACCAGATACTTAAATACTTTACAATACATAAAACCCGTAATTTCAGGAAAAGACTTGCAAAATATTGGAATTCCGCCATCAAAAAAATATACCGAAATTTTTGATTATATTTTGCGTGAAAAACTAAAAAATCCTGCGCTTGATAAAACGCAGGAAATTGAACTTGCTAAAAACTTTTATTTTATTCCATAATTGGCTTTTAATTTTTTCAAATTACCTTTTCGAGTTTCAATATCAATAACATTATTTACAGCACGAACCAAATCTCGTGATTCAATACCTTTACGGAATGCCACTGCATAATTTTCTTTAGTATAACGTTTTGGAAGCAATACCACACTATCATCTTTCAGTGCCATACCAAGCAGTATTGTATCATCTGAAACTATCGCATCAGCTTTACCAGCTTTTAAAGCTTTATAAGCATCCACATAATTTTTATAACCTAAAACTCCAACATTAGGAACAGCTGAACGCAAACTCATTTCACTTGTTGAACCAAATACAATAATTGCTTTTTTTCCGCTTAAATCACGTAAAGCTTTAATATTTGAGCCTTTTCTAACCAATAAAGCCTGCCCTGCCGTATGATAAGGCATAGAAAAATCTAAAAGTTCCTTCCGTTTTGGTGTTACAGACATTGTTGCAATAATCATATCCACATCACTAGAATAAAGCTTCATCATTCTATCGGATGCTGTTACTGGAATAAATTCGACTTTTTTATCACTTCCTAAAATTCCGCGAGCAATAATTCTTGCAAGTGCTGCATCATATCCAGAATAATGTCCTTTTTCATCTAAATAACCAAACGGATAAGTATCTGTCTTAACTCCGACAATTAATTTATCACGTTTTATAATATTATTCAAATCATTAGACAAAGGTTCATCTTGTTTTTTCCCGCACCCGCAGCAAAGAAACATTACAACCATCAACATAGAAATTATTTTCTTTAACATATTTTTCCTCTTTTTTTCATAATACCCGAATAAACTTCTAAGTCAAAAAATTTAAATATATTTATTTTTCCAAAACTTTAAGATATTATAAAACTATGAAAACAATAACTTTTACAGGAATGATGGGAGCAGGTAAAACAACGATTGCACAACTTCTGTCAGAAAAACTTAATATAAAATATATCGATATTGATTCTTTAATTGAAGAACAAGAAGATATGAAAATATCAACAATTTTTCAAAATAAAGGTGAAAAATATTTTAGACAGCAGGAAAAAGAAACTATTTTTTTAACTGTACAACCAGAAAACTTGATAATTTCACTTGGTGGAGGAGCCCTTGAAAACAAAGAAACACGTGAATTTCTTTTTAAAAATTCGACCATCATTTATTTAAAAACCACTCCTGAAACTATTTACAAAAGAATAAAAGATAACACATCAAGACCCCTTCTTTGTGATAATATGTCAGTAGAAAAAATAAGAGAAATTTTAAAAATAAGAGAAAAAATTTACAAATCTGCATCAATAACCATAAACACAGATAATAAAACACCGGAAAAGATAGTTGAAGAAATTACAGGAGTTTTAAATGATTAATTTATCAGTAAATATCAATGAAAAAGAAATTCATTATCCTATTTATATTAATAATAGTGATTTAAACAAATTAAAAAAAATAATTCTTGACGAAATAAATCATAAAAATTATATTGTAATTTTCAGTAAAAAAGTTTATAAATTATATTCAAAAATTTTAGATTTTCCAAAAGAAAAAACCCTCATACTACCAGATGGAGAACATCAAAAAAATCATACAAATTTAACAAAAATTTTAAATTTTGCACTCTCAAAAAATTTAAAACGAGAGGATTCAATTATTGCAATTGGTGGAGGAGTAATCGGAGATATAACAGGTTTTGCAGCATCTATTTATATGCGGGGAATAAATTTTATCCAGGTTCCTACAACATTACTTGCAGCAACAGATAGTTCCGTTGGCGGAAAAACCGCAATAAATACAAAATTTGGCAAAAACCTAATTGGGTCATTTTATCAACCAAAAGCAGTTTTTATTAATGTAAATTTCCTAAAAACACTTGATGAAAAACAATTTAAAAGCGGACTTGGCGAAGTATTAAAATACGGTTTCATCGAAAAAAGTTGTACTCCGGAAAAAGATTCTCACCTGATAAACTATCTGTCAGAACATCACGAAAAAATATTAAATAAAGATATTTTAACCCTAAAAGAATTAATAAAAATGTGCATCGAATTAAAAATTGCGGTAGTTCAACAGGATGAAAAAGAATCAGGTTTGCGAAAAATTCTAAACTACGGACATACATATGGTCATGTTGTCGAAAACCTTACAAATTATCGAAAATACACTCATGGAGAATGCGTAATTGAAGGAATTAATTTTGCACTAAAACTTGCTCAAAACCTTAATCTTATTAGTAAAGAATACAAATTTTTATGTGAAGATCTAATAAAAAAATACGAATATAAACCTCTGCAAAAATTTGATAAAAATAAGATTCTGAAAATTATAAAAACAGACAAAAAATCTGATAATGAATATATTAAATTTATTCTTGCTACAGATTATGCGACCGTAAAAGAATTTGATTTTACTATAAAAGAACTGGATGAATATTTAACAATTTAACAGAGTTGCATTCCTTTTATAAAGCTGTTAGTATAAATATAGTTTATAGTACCAAAAATATACTAACGGAGTAAAAATGAATTCAAAAGACCTTCCAAAGTGTCCAATAGAAACTACATTAAAAATGCTTGGCTGCAAGTGGAAAGTTCTTATAATCAGGGAACTTTTAACAGGCACAAAGCGTTTTGGAGAACTTAAAAAAGCAGTAACAGGGATTACACAGAAAGTCTTGACATCAAAACTTCGTGAGATGGAAGAACTTGGACTTTTAGAGCGAAAAATTTACCCGCAAATTCCGCCCAAAGTTGAATATACCTTAACAGATATCGGCTGCAGCCTCCGACCGGTTTTAGAATCACTAAAAGAATGGGGCAAAGACTATAAACGCTATACAAAACTTGTTGAAAAAATGAAATATTAACTATTTTTGTACAACGCGATACACATTGTCACCTTCGTGGATTATTTTAAATTTATCAGGAGTAAAGGCATTTGTATTAAATAAAACCTCATAATTACTTGCTTTATATGCTTGCATTGGTTTTGTAATCTCAAATTTTACAGTTGCCCCACCCATTGATGCAAAACTATTTGCAAAGTTTGCATTTTCTAAAGGTGCAGTAGATGTAAATCCTGCGTTTTTAAATATAAATTTTTCAATTGTATCAGGATTTATCGGCATATTTCTTTTTGGACTTAATCCTCTTATAAATGTTCCTGTAATAGGTTCTGAAGTATTTATTGCTGCTTTTAGCGCCCAAACCTGTTGTTTATCTCTTTGGGATAAAACTTTTCCTTCCCTTAAATAATCATTAATATACGCACTACGACTATATTCGCGATAAGCTGCACGGATTTCATCTTGAAGCTGAGTTGGCGTTTTATACCTTAAAGTTTCCGGCTTTACTGATGTAAAAACAGATCTCGTTTTTTGCGCTAGATACTTAGAACCAGACTTGACACCAGTATATAATTCCGGCAGTAACTTTAAATATACAGACATACTTTTCCTTTTATTTCCCCTATATATCTATAAAAAATTTTCAGCCGGAAAAATTGCCTATAAAATTAATTAAAATCACTTTCTGCAACAACAGATGCAATTAATTCCCCATAACTGTTAACAATACCGTTTGTTTCTTCAACAATATATCTTATACCTGTTTTACCTTCAATTGCCTGTTCCGCACAATCCATTGCCTCATCCCAATCTTTAAATTCACCGATTAGATTTTTTGATAATTCTGATTTATCTGTTGATGTATAAACTTGAAACATAATTTATCTCCTTTTTTCTTTTATTCTATCATAGAAAAATCAAGATGAGCTTCACTAATAGCACGATTAATTGCTTCTGTTTCATCTTGCAATAATGCATCTTCTCCAACTTGTGAAATAATCTCCATTGATTTCAATTGATTAAAAACTTTATCATTAGGGATTACAAGATAAAGTTTAATTTTTTGAGCCTGAAGTCTTACAATAATATCTTCAAGTGCAAAAATTGCAGACATATCAAGTTCTGAATTTGATGAATAATTTAAAATAATGTACTTGGTTTCAAGAAGTTCATCAAAATGCGAAACAATTTGAGTAATTGACCCGAAGAAAAACTGTCCGTCAATATGCAAAATTCTGATTTTATAATGCGATTCTCGTTCAACTCTAGTTTCAAAAGGTGTATAATCATCAGGATTATATTTATTTATAACCCTAATATTTGTATTATCCGCAACTCTTTTAGCATACAAAATTGCAGCAAGAATAACACCAATACCAAGTGCAAAAATCAAATTATAAAACACTGTTAAAAATAATACTGATAAAAGTACATACAAATCATCTTTAGGTGCATATTTTAATACTTTTATAACCTTCAAATCCAAAATATCATACCCTATTTTTATAAGTATAGCTGCCAAAACACAAATTGGAATTTGTGCAATAAAACCGGTGAATTTAAATAAAACGATTGCAAGGATTATTGAGCACATAATAGCAGAGATTCTACCTGTTGCTCCGGCCTTAACAGCTGCCACACTTCGCATTGTTGCAGCAGTACCGTACATAGAACCTGTTAATGCACAAAAAATATTTCCAATCCCTTGAGATGCGACAAGCCTTTTTGAGTTATGTTTAACTTTGGTCAAAGAATCCATAATAATCCCTGTTAATAAGCTTTCGCTTGTTGCAATAAATGCCAGAGTAAGTGCAGCAGGAATATCCCGCATTACAGAATCCAGCGTAAAATGCGGAATATATGCATGCGGAATAGAGAACTCAACACCGCTGATTCTTGCAACATCAAGTCCTAAATAATACGCAACTCCCGTCATAACAATAAGCGCCAAAAGCTGTGACGGTAAAATTTTAGTTATAAATTTAGGTGTACAAAACAGTAAAAATAATGTCCCCACTCCTAATAATGCAGACTGAAGATTTATATTACGAAACAATTCAGGATAATATAACAAAGTTTTTATAGTTGAAGAATGTACCACACCTCCAAGTAAAGGAGATAACTGCAATATGATAATTATTGCACCAATACCTGTTAAAAACCCGGAGATTACAGGATAAGGAACATATTTTATCATTCTGGGAACAGGTGTTAATGAAATTATTATCTGAAAAAACGCTGCCATAACAAGAATAGGAATAACATTTGCTAAATTCCCGGAAACTCCGGCAACAATAACTGCTGTAACAATTGCAACAGGACCCGTTGGTCCTGAAATTAAAGGTAAATTACACCCCAAAATCCCTGCTACAAATGACAAAATTATAGCGCCCCAAATACCGGCGCCAGCTCCAAGTCCTGACGCAACACCAAAAGCAAGTGCTTGAGGAAACGCTATAATACTTGCAATTATCGCGCCAAACAAATCCCCTTTAAAATTAATCAATTTATCCTTCATTAAATTCACAAAAACTTACTCCATATTTTCTAATTTAGAAATTTTATCATAAACACATAAAAAATGAGGGCTTATTGTAAACCCTCATTCTTTTTATATTAACTTAACCCCTATATATTTGCTAATTTCAAACTAAGTGATCTAAAAAACGGTAATTTTTCATCCAATTGAAGATTTGAGATAATAGGAAATTCCACAACGACTTCGTTAGGATTTTCTACAATATACTCTAAAACTTCTTCATCTGTTACATAATCTTCATCTGCCACTGGGATTTCTTCAAAAGCAGGAATTTCATCAAACAAAGAATCATCCTCAACTTCAATCAAACCGTCTTTCATTAGAACCTGCCTGAATTCTTTACCCAATTTTTCAATCTCAGTTGGTGCAGATTGAAAAAGACTGCTAAATTTTGTAGCCTTAGTTCTCATTTTAAGGTTGTTGATATCTTTTAAATTACTTCTGATAGTTTGTGATAACATAATACCTACCTCTCGCCCACGTATTAAGTATATGCTTTAACCTAGACTTTGACATACCCCATATAGATGAGATTTATATATATTAGGCACAACATTATATTTACTTCACATTTTTTAAAACCCATTTAAAATATTCAGAATCAGTTTTTGCTTTATGAGCACACCCAAACCTCTGACCGCCTCCTGCTTTAGGCGAGCAATATTCTTCTGAAGGATAGCGTGTTCCCTTATCTCCCATAGTTTTTATTTCACTATCTACAATCTGAAATAAGAAAACATCAACTCCATATTTATTTGGTGGATTTTTATTACCATTAATATCAACAGTAATCCAGCCTTCACGTTCAAATAACATGATAGTACCATCAGCCAGCATAATCTGCCCATCATCAAGATAACCGGTAGCTACGTAATCACTTAGATTGACACACTTTTTACTGTAACTCGTGCCGCAATCCGTGGCTCCAGGAAGATAATTTAAAAATGTTTTATAATATTGATTACTACTGAAAGGAACCTCTATAGGTAAATCATCTTTAATAAAATTACGTGAAACCTGTTGTAATATAGAATAAACTCTAAAAAACTGAGTCTTAAGCCTTGTAGCTTTATAATTAGTAATTAGATTAGGTATAGTTATAGCTGCAACAACACCGATTATGCCCAGAGTGATTAATACCTCTGCTAATGTAAATGCTATTTTCTTTGTCATTCCGGGCTTGATCTGGAATCTAACAGATGCTGAATCAAGTTCAGCATGACATATTGCTTTATACCACTGAGATGATTTGGAAATTCCCGTAAGAAGAATATTTACCCCTAAAAGGTTACCCCCCCCCGATTTTCTGATTTTAACCTTGTTTTCATATTTACTCTCCTTTTATATAGAATTATGTTACTATTTAGAATAATATTGCCCAATTTACCCCTTTAAAATTTTCTTTATCATAACATTTTTAATTTCTTAATGCAAATAACACTTGACATATTGTAAGGCATGCCTTACAATTAATCCAAAAGGTTAAGCATGACAGAAAAAATTTTATCATCAGGTCTTGAAGACTACTTAGAAGAAATATATATCGCACATATCAACAACACACCGCTTAAAGGTGCAGAATTAGCAAGAAAAATGAATATTTCGCGCGCATCAGTATCTGAAGCACTTTCGAAACTTGTTGCCAAAAAGCTCATAAATTACAGCAGCTATGAAGCAATTTCACTTACAATTCAAGGATTTGAAGAAGCTAAAAAAGTTTATGAGAAACATCACACTTTAAAAAATTTTTTTGAAAAAGTTCTTGATATACCATCTGACGAAGCCAGTGAAAATGCATGTAAAATCGAACACATAATTTCGCAAAATGTCTTAAATAAAATGACTGAATTAACTAAGTTTTATGAAACACATACAGAACTAATAAAAAAACTAAAAGAGGAAAATACAAAATAATGACCCCGATTTCAGCAATAGGAAAATATTTAGATCAACCACTTTTAACTGCAAAAATTAACAAATACGTACCGGCAGTTTTTACAATAGCTGGTTCAGGAATACTCCTGAATCAAATAAATAATGCACCAAAAGAAAAACGCGTACAAACCGGATTAAAAACAGGAATAATTTTAGCTGCAACAGCTATTTCGGCAATCAATGCTCCTAAAATTGCAGCCTATATTACAAAAAAAGAATTGGCAAAACCCCTTGCTAAAATCCAAGAAGATAACGCAAAACTTATTACTGAATATATTGAAAAAAATAATATTTCAAATGCTATCAAAACAATCTTAAATAAAGCAAAAACTAAAATTCTTTCACCAAATGAGATTTCTCAAATCAACACCAAAGAACATAAAGAATTTTTGAACAAACTTATACCTCCACCGGAAAATATTAAAGCAAAAGATATTTTTAAAGAAATAGGCTGGTTATCTATATACGGTGCAATTCCTGTTGCTGGTGGAATATCAGGCGGAATTATTGCAGATAAACTTACCGAAAAAAATTGGAAAAAGAAAATTCCAAATAAAATTAACGAAGGAATATACCAATATCTTGCAAATATTTTCTTATGTAATATTGGAGCAGGCGCAGCCCTTGGGTTACTGGAAAAATTTAATATTAAATCTAAATCAGCAAGATGTATCGGTATGGTGACAGGAATAATTTTAACCGGTGTAATTGGAGGAAGCACAATTGCAAACTATATTGGCAAAAATTTTATTAATCCTACAAAATCAAACGAAACAAGAACTCCTGAACTTCTAGATTTAGGCTTACATACAGATGATATTGCTACTGTTTCACTTCTTTCTGGCTTAAAATGGATAGAACCATCTTTGCCATTATTGTACTCAATATCCGGCTATCGTGCAGGAATTGGTTATAGAAATCATAAAACCTATTCCCAAAACGAACAACAAACTCATTTTTTACGTACTAAGTGTTAGTCAAACCTAACACTTAACCTTATTACTCATTTACCCGCACCTGTACACTATAAAGGCGGAACAAATATCCGCCTTTCTTCTTTTTATCGTTTAATTATTAATTTTGAATGGTCATTACCGATTAATCTGTCAATATCAGGTTTAAATCTTTCATATTGCTCTGCAGTACATTGAATTTTTCCTGTTACAATTTCCAAATTCGGCGGAATTCTAGTTATTAAAGAATTATATAAACTATTTTTACTATTTAAAATTAAATTTCCTTTAATTACTCTTACATTAGAAAGTAATACATCTTCATTAAGACCAAACATTGAATAAGGAACAGTAATACCACTATTTGGATTCAAATTATAAGAAGGACGGTAAGTTCCAATTTCCAATGCGCCATCATCTAAAAGTTTAACATCTATACCCAATGCTTTAAAAATAGCAAATGAATTATCATCTTTTATTGCTTTCATAAATGAAAGTTTCATACCAGGAACTGATTCACTAAGTTTTTCACTAATCATTAATGCTTGAGAAGCTTTTGGACCTTCATCCAGAACCCCTGAATGACATTTTAGACTTTTAGCTGTAATAAAACTTCTAATCTCATCAACCAAATTCACTGGAACAATATTATTATTTTCAACCCCTTGAATTTGATCAATTTTTCCTCGTAAAGTTGTCATACCAACTAATGGTTCCCAAAGATTAAACTTACCACGCTGTAAATAAATATAAAAATCACCGTCTTCCAAAGCCGCTTCCGCCTTATCAACACTCGAACGAGTACACCAGTTGCGGCAGCTCAAAATTTCGAGCATTCTGATATTTTTTTCTTTATTAGCTGAATCATGCGAAACAGACGGAATTTTTACCCAAACAGCATCATTATCAGAAAGCCCTAAATCCATAAGTAAATTATCACGAAGCCTATGGGTATACATATCAATAAACGCCGGGGCTGTACAACGAACAGTTCTATCTTTTGGTTCAATTTTTTCAAACCCCATAATTGTTTCCAATAAAGCTTTTTCATTAAATGGAACAGGAATATGGCGGTTACTTTCTTTAAGTTCACTTGTAATAGCATTCCAAACAACCAATCTTATCGAATCATCTTCTCTTAATTTTGCAGCTAATCTTGGATTAGAGACAACACCTTTTTGCTCAGGAGTTCCTGTATATTTCAAAAAATTACGCCATTCTGTCATTCTCGCAGTACGAGCTTCATTTATTTTACCAATGGAAAACTCTCTAATATCTTGAGGAATATAACTTTTCCATTTAATTTTTTCACTCACACTATACTTAAATGGCAGAAACATTCTATCTTCAATAAATAATGACTGTATAGCTGTAGAAATTCTACTGGCTGATAATTTTTCATTACCAACATGGTATTTTTTATTATTAGATAACAGTTCTGATGATAAATATTCAAATACAGTTCTATAAGTAGATGCCGGTGATTTTCCAGTAAAACAAACTGTATCCGCACTTAATCCTGTATTAAATTTAGGAGCAGATTGATATTTATATATACCATTATTCTTAATTGTATGATGGAAATTTATATTACTTAAACTTGATATCATATATGCCTTTGAATATTTTATTTGAAAACATAAAAATTCCTCAATATAAAATTTTGCGAAATTACACACTTCAGCCTTAATAAATTTTAACATTAATATTGTAAAAATCTAACAAAAAATATTTTCACAAGGTTTAGCATAAAAAAGGAGTATAAAATGACAAATATTAATTTCACATCCACCTACAGAATTCCAGTTACACAAGCCGGAGTAAATGCTGCTAAAAAAGCAAAATTAAAAGAACTTATACAATCTTATCCAAACGGATTAATAGGAAACAGCAAGGTTGGTAATGCAAGAATTTCAGTATTTGATAGCGAAGATGCTACTTTTATTGCGAAATTAAAAAAAATCGGCTATAAAGTTTATCAAAAATTTGAAGGAGAAAATATTCCCAAAGATGAAATTGATATCTTTATAAAAGGGAAACTTGACGCTAGAGAATTCCAGCAAAAAGGAAGAAATCCAGAAAAGTTATCTCGTAAAGTCAAAGAACAAAGAAGATTTGAAAGAAACTATACTCCTACAAAACAACCCATCTCAGAAGAAGCAGAAACACCTATTATACCGGCATCAAAAGTACAAACTAAGAAAAAATACTCAGGAGTTTACGGTGAATTAACATTCACTGAGGCAGAAAAAGATATAATAAGAAAAAGTCCTAATTATATTAAGCTATGCAATGAAGAAGGAATGGAATTTGCAGAGGCTGTTTATTTTGGAATTGAGAAATAAAAAAACGGGTTAAAACCCGTTTTTTTATTCGTGTAAAACAATATTTCCGGTTTTTAATGTTTCAGGAACATTTATAACTCTTTGATTTGAACTTCCAATCCAATGAAGATTATTATCATTCAATTCTTTAACATAACGTCCATCAATCAAAACATCTAAATATTTAACAATTTCTTCATTTTGAATATCTTCCCACACAAAACCGGTGTAGGACCAGACAGTTTTATCAGGATAAAGCTCTTTGCATTTTTTAGCAAGTCTTGTTACTTCCGCTCGGTTAAATGGGTGCATAGGATCTCCACCGCTAAATGTTATACCTGAACAGTGAGGTTTAGATAAAGCTTCAAATAATTCTGTTTCTGCAGCTTCATCAAACGGCAATCCTCCGGCTAAATCCCAGGTTATTGGATTTTGGCATTCATCACAATGGTGGGTACATCCTGAAACCCATAATACAACCCTTAGTCCATCTCCATTTAACATATCGTCTTTTGTTATATCATGATAATTCATTTTCTTTGCCTTTATCTAAACTATATTGATGGCACGGCTAAATTTTAGCCGTACCCAACAATTTTATATTCAATTAGTAAACTTACATACTAATTCTGTCTTTAATTTCTTCCATTTTAGCTTCATTCAAGCGAGTATCACCATTTACACGAGAATATGAAAGATAACCATTCATACGATCAATTTTAGTAAGATTTTTACTACCACATTTTGGACATACATCCATAGATAACTCCTGATGACCACAATCATCACAATATGCAAGTGACAAATTTACACCTTCATAAAAACCTTTTTTCATTGCTCTTTTTAATAAAGTTTTTACAGCTTCTTTATTGTATGAAATTGGATATTTAACATATTGGATTTTTCCACCATTGAACAAATTCCAAAATCTATTTTCCAAATCTTGTTTTTCAATTGGAGAAATTTTTTCTGCTACATGACAATGGAAACTATTTGAAACATAACCTTTATCTGAAACTTTATCTTTTATACCATATTTTTTACGGAATTGTTGCACTTGCAGACCGCAAAGATTTTCGGCAGGAGTACCATAAATTGCATAAAGGTTTCCGTCTTCTTCTTTGTACTGATTAACTTTATTGTTAATATATTCCATAACTTCAACTGCAAAATCGCCATCTTCAACAAGGGATTTTCCGTTATAAAGTTCTTGCAATTCATTCAATGCAGTAATACCAAATGATGCTGTTGCAGATTTCAATAACGGTTTAATTTTATCACCAGGTTTCAAGTGACCGCCGTAGAATCCGCCTTCGCAGTATGCAAGCGGGTTAACTGACGCTTTCATTTCGCCAAGATATTCATATGTTCTAATATGAATTTTTCTGATAAGTTCCATATAATAATCAAGAACTTCATAGAAATCTTTGCTTTCATGTCTAGCTTTTGCAAGAATCATTGGAAGGTGAAGACTTACAGCTCCAATATTAAATCTTCCGACAAAAACAGGAACATCGTTTTCATCAGCAGGTTTCATTCCACCTCTTTCAAACCAAGGTGAAAGAAATGCTCTGCAACCCATAGGTGAGATAACTTTTTTGTATTGTTTGTACATACTTGCAACATATCCGTCACCAGTTAAAGATAACCAATCCGGATACATTGTTTTTCTAGAACATTCAACACCTTCTTCAAACAAATCATGAAGAATACCACCTTCACCGTGAAGTTCTTCATCGTATAAGAATACAATTTTAGGGAACAATACAGGTTTTTTATTTTCTTTCTTACCTTGCCCTTTAGCGTGAATTCTTAACATTGTCATAGATGCCATTTTTTCAAATTCACTTGTACCAAGTCCCATCGTCATTGTTATGAAAGGATAATCTCCACGAGATGATGCCACTGTATTAAATTTGTATTCCCATCCTTGGAAACCTTGTTCAAAATCATTTTGAACATCTTTCAATGCTTCTTCTCTTGCTTTTTCAAACGATAAGCCCATACAGATATATCTGTTATACATTTTTTCATAAGATTTTTCAGCATAAGGAGCTAAAATTTTATCTACTTCCGGAACAGTAAAACCACCATATTGCTGACTTGCAGCTGCCATGACAATATCACCGATTACATCAAAAGCGACATCTAATGTTTTTGGTTCGTTATACCATAAATTACCCATTTCAAAGCCGCCTTTTAATACTTCGGCAACATTAAATAAACAGCAGTTCATAGTATCACGACGAGCTGACATATCATGAATATAAATATAACCTTCTCTAATTGCTTGTAAATCATCTACAGTTAAGAAGAATTTTTTATATAACTCTTTGTTCAATTGATTAAAAATCAATGAACGTTTTGTAGAAACAAGAGCTGAATCAGAATTTGAATTTTCTTTATCTCCGATATACATAATTTTTTGACTTTCTTGATAAACTTTATCAAGCATAGCAACAAAATCAGTTTTGTAGTTTCTGTAATTTCTATAACTTTGGGCAACTTTAGGATTAATACTTTCTAAAGCACTCTCTGCTATATTATGAATTTCCCAAATTGAAATTTCATTTTTATGTAAATCGCTAACATTTTTATTAACAAAATCACAAATTCTTTTTAAATCTTCATCACTAAAAGTAATCATCATACGTGCTGCAGATTTTTTTACAGCTTCGACGACTTTTTGAACATTAAATTGTTCTTTTGTACCATCTTTTTTAATAATACAAACACTATCAGTCACTCGAGAAGCATTCTCAATAACTTCTTTTGCAAACATAGCATTTGATTCATGTACCCTTCTTAAAGCATCAGTAACATGTGCAGAAGATATTCCTACTAAATTTTCTTTTTCATTCTTATTAACCGCATTTTGCATAATAAATCTCCTCAGTTCACAGATCAGCATGCCTGAAAATTACTATCACTTTTCTTGGATTGCAGGTCTGCGAAGGACTTTCACCTTTTACTTCCCATAGTCTCTTTATTCAATAATCATATCATAAATTCATATAAAATTTAAGAGTAATTATAAAAAAATAAATCTTTTGGTGTACAAATTTTGTAACTTTTCGCAACATATTTGCCCAAACCCAAATTATATAAAGGTCATGGTTTGTGCAATAATTTTAAAAAATTATTAACTCATGATAAGAAGAATTAACATTTGTAAAATTTACACTAATAATTGTTAAGAAACCCCATGCCTGATAGAAAAATTTTAAATTTTAGATTATATTTTATCAAAAAACTCTTTGCCTTTTTTACATATAGGACAGACATAGGTTTCAGGCTCTTTTGTTATATCTCCTTCATAAATATATCCGCAAATTCTGCATTTATACGCAAGATTTGAAGATTCAAATGTTTCTTCAATAAATGTCGGGGCATTTTTAGGACTTTTTCCTTTTTTAACAGCATGATAATAAGCATATGTCATTGGAATTTGATTATGTAAAAGCTCTCCTGCAATAATTTTTCCTAAAAATACAGTATGGGTATCTGTTTCCATTTTATCAACAACTTCACAAACTAAATAACCAATAGAATTTTCGATAATATCTATCCCATCAACATTAATTGTTTTAAAACCATCAAATTTATCCATATCATGACCTGTTTGAAACCCAAAAACAGGAATTACATTATCATCAGTATCCACACCTAAAATCGATACTGCAAATTTTTTAGATTCATTTATACAAATATTTGTAAAATTATTATGGTTAATACTGACAGCAACTGTATCATATGAAATCTGCATCAAACTATTTGCAATACATCCGGTTGACTTTTCTCCATTCGAAGTTGAAACAACATAAACTCCATATGACAAACTTCTTAAAACATTAATATCCAAAACTTTATCCTCACTTTTTAGATAAAATTATAACATCTTTTCAAATTATATCTATTATCCAAAAGATTTATAAAATAAAGTCGCCGCAGGTAAAGCTGCGGCGACTTCTAATAAATTTAATTATTATTTTGAAATCCTACCAGGAACAACAACTCCACCTTTAAGATTCTTTTTATAGAATTCTACGTGCGGTTGAAGTACACTATCAAACACTTCTGGAAGTGCTTTACCGGAAACTACACATTCTACGATTTCTTGGTAAACTGTGGCAAATGCTCTCAGTTGAGTCATAGCACCTGCTGCTGATGCAGTTAATCCTAATTTAGAAGTTTCCACTTCTTCTTTGAAGAATGCACCAGTAATCTCGTATGATTTTGTTAATGCTTCAATGTAACTTGCTGCGTTTTCAGAACAAACACCGTTATCTACAGGAACGGTCAATGCAAAAACTAATTTATTTGCAGGGTTAAAATGAGCTTCTGCGGAATGATGCATTGCATCCGGAACTTTCGCAACTTGTTTTAGAGTATCTTTTACTGATTCATTTTGCATTTGAGCATGCCAGTAAACAGTATTTTCAAACATTGAACCCATATATTGATGAACTGAAGCGCTAATTCCGTTCATTTTAGCATCTGCCCAGAATATACCTTCTTTTAAGGCATCATTAATTTCTAAATCCTCTGATAAAGATTGTTCAGAAACTTCTTGAGCTGCATTTAGTAAAGACACCATATCTGATTTTGAAAGACCTGCCCAAATTAAAGTAAATAAAGCATGATCATCAAAGGCTGAGAATCTTCCGCCAACATCATCGTGAATAAATAAATCGCCTAACCAGCCTTGTTCGATTGAAGTTCTGCGAAGTTCACTTTTTTCTGCATTACCATCAGTTACAGCGATAAAATGTTTTGCTGCAGACTTTTTAGCTTCTTCTTCTGTTTGACCTTTAGAAATATAAGAGTCTACAAGCATTTGTTGAATTCTTAAAAATCCGTCTTTTGTTTCAAATGTTGAGCCTGATTTTGATGCAATCATATAATTTGAAGATGTAACATCTCCAAGTCTTGTAATAAATCTTTCCCAGCTGATTGAATCAACATCAGAATAAAATGCAACACTTTCGCCGCAAAGGTTTAAACCATTGATACCTAACATATGCTCAACTGTATGTTTTGAACCACCAATACCCATAACACTAAGTTTTTCAGCACCTGTTTGGTTTTTGAAAGCTTCTACCATAGAATAAAGTTCGTCAACTCTTTTTAATTGCTCAGATGGTAAGTTTACCCAGTTTAAGAATTTTCCGGGCTTATTTGCACGAGATGCAAATTCTTTAACAAATTCAGATGTTTTTGATGAATATTTTGAAAAATCAACACCTGAGAAACTTGTTTTTACTGATGAATTTTTTGTTAACATATATTTCTCTCCTTTTTTAGTACCGTTATTTTATATTGTAATATAAAAATAATTTATTATAATACCCTTGCCTAAAATTAGGAAAAGGATAGGATAGGTTATAATTTTTGACATATAGCATAACGCATTGTAAAATAGTGATATGCTGACGAATTTTGATTTTTTAAAAAATACAGATAAAAATTTATATGAAATAATTTCTGATGCCGAAATGCTCTATCGTGATGAATATTTCGAACAATGCATGGGACAAACAAGACGTTTTGCCGAAAATGTCTGTAAAAATGTTCTTGGGAAAAAACGCACAACAGAAAATACTTTTGATCAGATGCTCGCAACATTGAAAGATAATTCACACGGTTCTGAACAAGAAAAAGAATTTATTGAGGATTTGTATTTTCTAAAAAAATGCGGAAATCAATCCGTTCACTCTTCATCTGTAAAACAAAACGGGATTGATGCCTTGGAATGCTTACAACGTGCATTTGAAGTCGCAATAAATTATTCAGTTTATAACAAAAAAGCAAGTAAAGAAAACTTAAATCTACATTTTGACGTAAAACTTCTAGCTACAGGAAAACGGGATAAAAACTTAGCAAAAAAATACGCTCAAGCTGAAAAAATTTCTAAAAAACAATCAACAAAATCAAAAACAAGCAAAACTAAAAGTTCAAAACAGCAAACAACAATGAAATCCTGCCCTAAAGAAAATAAAATAACACCATATTGGATTGCTGTTTCAATTTTTTCAATTATAGCATTTTTTACAGCACTATTTCTGATTATTACAAAATAATTTTGACATAATTCTATATTACTGATATACTAACTCTTGGTTTTAGTGTTTATTTAAAGTTAAAATTTAAAATTAGGAGTTAGGGAAAAATGAAAAAGATTATCAGTGCAGTACTGACATTAGTACTCTTATTTGTGTTTGGAGGTACGGGATTTGCAATCAATGAAATTCCGTCCGTGAAGAAAAATTTACAATCTTCACCAAACGCACAAACAGTTGAACTTGCGTTTGTATTTGACGGTCCATCAGACAAAAACCAAGAGGTTTTAAAAGTATTCCAACAAACAATTACAAAATCTCTCCTACCGGATTACAAAGCTTCATTTCCACAGGATTTAATTTTTACAGGTGACTGGAGTGATAAAGGAGCAGCAACAGTATCTGAAAAAGCACTATCTTCACGTGCATTTATGGTAATTTCACTTGGTTACTTATCAAGTATGTATTACGCTGATAAAAAGAGCAAAAACAAATATGTAATAACAATTGATCAATACGGTTTAAGAGATTTCGGGGATAAGTTTTTTAACCCTGTTCAACAATCAATAAACGATTTTATCTTATTCAAAAAACTTGTTCCGGAACAGAAAAAAACCGCAATTTTGATGAACGAAAATTTCTACAAAACACGAACAGACTGGAATAATGTAATTTCAAAAAAATTAAAAGAAAAAGATTGTAATATTGAATATGTTGTAATTCCTATAAATTCAGATATAAAAAGTTCACTGGCAAAAATTCCAAATGATGTTGATTCAATTTTCATAACCCCGTTATTTAATATTTCAAATACTCAAAGAAAAGAGTTATACAAATATATTAATGCAAAAAAACTTCCATCATTTTCATCAGTCGGAAAAGAAGATGTTAACCTGGGTGCAATGTTAGGAACTTCAACATTTGATGTAGATAAAAAAATCGCAGAAGCAACTTCATTTAATATTCACGGAGTCCTTCATGGCGCTGCAGTTAAAAATGAAAAAATTCCGTTTTATGATGATAAAGTAATTTTCTTTAACTCAGATACCGCTGAAGCGATAGGATATACTGCACCTTTGAGACTTTTAAATAACGCTGAAATCATTTCACACAAAGAACTTAAAAAATATGATTTAACTGCAATTCTAAACAGTTTAGAAGAAAACAACCTTGATATAGCACGTAAAAAATACTTAATTTCAGCAGCTCGCAGAGCCACAACAGGAGCATATTTAAAGTATTTACCAACATTAAGACTTGATTTGGGTCATCAATCTTATAATGATGGTTATGCTGAATCTTATTCAAATGTGCCGACACGTGTCGGGCAATTTACCGTTGGAATGGATCAAGTAATATATTCACCGGATTTGGTTACAAATATTATTGTTAAACATAAAAAATTAAAATTTGATAAAGCTGAAAAAGCTTTAACTGAAGCTACAATAGGACTTGATACAGGACTTTTATATATAGACATGCTTATGCTTGAAAATATGATAAAAGTTCAAGACGAATACGTACAAGAAACCCGAGAAAACCTGGCAATTGCAAGAGTTAGAGAAAAAACAGGCAAATGTGGAGCAGAAGAAATTTTGCGCTGGGCAGGGGAAGTCAGCGAAGCTGAAAAGAAACTTCTCAGCATGAAAGCCGATTATAAAAATATCAAAATATCATTAAATAAATTGTTATACAAAGATCAAAAAGAAGATTTCACACTTGTGCCGCTAACCGCAAGCGATCCTGCGTTTTTCACATCTGATCTTCATATTATAGATCACGTTAGAAATCCTGAAAAGCTTGACAGATTCACAGATATGCTGGTAGAAGAAGTAATTTATCTTGCACCGGAAACAACAAAACTTAAAGCTGCAATCGCAATGAAAAAAGCAGAAATGTCAAATTATGCACAAAAGTTTGTTATGCCAAATGCTAAATTATCACTGGAATATGGTACACAATTTGACAGAAATCTTCCATATGAGCGGGAAGGTAATTTACAAATGGCTCCTACTTATCTATCAACAGGCGGAATGATGGGGACACCTTGGCTTGGACTTGACAAGCATTCAACACGTGTTATGATTGCAGCACAATGGAAACCAATTGAAGGCGGTACAAAATTTGCAGAAATTGCAAGATGCAAAGCTGAATTAAATGAACTCAAGGCATATCTTGAACAAGTCAACACTGAACTTGAGATGACAGTAAGAGAAGTTGTTAACCGCGCAATAGCCAAATATTTTATCATTGAAAAATCATATAAAGCAATGTTTGCAGAAGCTGAAAACTATCAAATGGTTAAAGATAAATATTTAATGGGAGAAGCTCCAATCAACCAAGTTTCAGATGCTCAGCACTTGTATTTCAGCGCAAAAATTGATGCTATGAATTCACAATATGAATTTTTTAAAGAACTTATGTGGGTTCAAAGAGGACTTGTTTCTATAAACTGGACGAAAGCAAATGACAGAGCAAAAACCTGGATAAAAGGAATTCCGGAAATTCTACCGGCAGAAGAAGATTTTTCTTTATAAATTCAAAAATCCCTCTTTTTAAAAGAGGGATTTTTTTACACAATATATTTTTGCAAAATAAGTTTCTTTAATGCTTTTGCCTGAATCGCATCAGGTTCAATTTGCAAAAGCCTTTCTAAAAATTCCAAAGATTTATGATAATTTCCCAGTTTTTTCTGAGCCGCAGCCATTGCAAAAAGTGCATCTACGAAATTCTCATCAAGTTCAAGCGCTTTTTCTAAATCTTTAACAGCCTTTTTAATATCAGGATTTTCAATATCTTTTCGTGATAATATAATTTTTGCACGATTATAATATGCATCAGTCATTTTTGGATTCATTTGAAGCGCTTTTGTATAATCAAGCATTGCATCATCAAAATTTTCTAAAGCCTGATGGACAACAGCCCTATAAAAATACGAGATTTCCCAATCATTTTTTAACTCTAATGATTTATTAATATTTTCAAGCGCACTATCAAGTTCCCCGCGCTGAAAATCATATATTCCGTTATCTATATAATATTTATAATCCTTCATGAAATCTTACCCTTTCTCATATTGATTATAATATAAAATTTACTATAATATAACATATGGATAAAAAGGTTTTATCAAATATCGCACTTTTTATTACTGCCCTAATTTGGGGATTATCTTTTGTTGCTCAAAAAGCAGGAATGGATTATGTCGGTCCGTTCAGTTTTAATTTTGCAAGAAGTATCTTAGGCGGTGTAAGTCTTATCCCATTTATTTTTGTAGCAAAGTTGCTAAAAGAAGATAACAGAAGTCTTAAAATTAAACATTTTCAACATATAACTTTAATAAAAGCAGGACTTTCTTGTGGGGCTGCATTATTTACTGCAATGTCAATACAGCAATACAGTATGCTTCAGGCAAGCGCCGGCAAAGCCGGTTTTATTTCTGCGCTATATATAATCTTTGTACCTATTATTTTAAAATTTTTCGGTACAAAACTTTCCTTAAATACAAAAATCAGTGTCGGAATTGCCTTAATCGGACTTTACCTTTTATGTTTCAGTACTACAAACGGTATTAGGATTGATTTTTATGACATATTACTTTTAATTGCAGCATTTTTCTATGGTGTGCATATAATTGTTGTTAATTATTTTTCCCGAAAAGTGGATGCGGCTAAAATTTCTTGTTTACAATTTTTCATTGTCGGAATTCTTTCAATACCACTAATGCTGTTATTTGAAACTCCGAATTTGCAAAGTTTTATAGATTGTAAAATTCCGATTTTATATGCAGGGATTTTAACATGCGGTGTTGCATACACTTTACAAATTTTTGGACAAAAATATTCCACACCGACTATTGCTTCACTTATTTTATGCCTTGAATCAGTTTTTGCAGTAATCGGGGGAAGCATAATTCTGCATGAATCAATGAATATCAAAGAAATATGCGGATGCTTATTTATGATTAGTGCTGTAATTATTTCACAAATTAATCTAAAAAATATTAAGAAAGTACCTCTAGAACTTTCTCAGCAAGAAGTAAAGAAGACTGCGGATTCTGACCGGTAATAAGTTTTCCGTCTACACAAACATGTTCTGTCCAAGGTGTAGCATCTTCAAACCTTGCACCTAGTTCTCTTAATTTTGTTTCAAGTAAAAACGGTACAGCTTCATCAAGTTTCATAATATGTTCTTCCTTATTAGTAAAAGAAGTTACTTTTTTATCTTTAACAATAGATTCACCTTTTTTATCAACTGCTAAAACAAAACCTGCAGGACCATGACAGACGGCGCTTAAGACTTTGTTATTTTCATAGAAATATTCAACAATTTCTTTTAACAATAAATCTTGTGCTAAATCAAACATAGGACCGTGACCACCTGGTAAGAATAGAGCATCATATTCTTTATAATTTATTTCAGATAATCTTGAAGTTTCACGCAAAACTTTGATACAATCATCCCACTCCATAGGATTAGAACAGGACATACTGTTTTCATCCACTGGCGAAAGCCCGCCATAAGGACTTGCTACAGTAACCTCATATCCTGAATCTTTAAATACCAAATAAGGTACAGCAAATTCATCAAGCCAAACACCGGTTTCTGTTATATCAGAACCATCTTCGCCACGATAATTTGTTGTAACAATCAATATTTTTTTATTTTTATCAGACATATAAAAACTCCTTTTTCTAAAGCTTAATAAAAAGTCCGACAACTCACATCCGACAGCACGGGAATTTAAAAGTCTGGAAAAATTATTAAGTATTAGACAAATTTTTCAGATTTATAGTAAAATAAACATAGGGTAGTACCACAAACCTGCCAATCCCACACACGAATTTTACTAAGAAATCGGTGGAGAAAGGAGGGTGAAACTATGATTGACAAAATAATAATGCTATCACTAGCATTAAGTATGCTCGCAATAGCATTAAAATTACTTTTAAGTTAATATAGGGTACTAAGTCAAGTCCTAAAGAAGTACCATTTCATTAGGGCTTGCCCCTATATGCATATTATTTATTATTTTGCCACTTTTGTCAAGCTTATATAATTTATTTATCTCCCACTTTAACTTTTTATAAAAATGCGTTATTATATTAATAAGAAACAGTTTAGAGAAAGAAGTCAGAAGATGAAATCAGTAAAAGAAGTTGCTACAGAATCTAAAATTGAAAGCAGATTAAAACATTACCCACAATGTTTAGCACTTGTAAAATACCTTTTTGCAGATGCCGAATTACAAGAAATGCAAGAATATGCAAACAACGTATCAATCCGACGCCTTGGTTATAATGACCACGGTCCTGTTCATATGCGTCAGGTTATCAACAATGCAATAAAAATGCTTAATATCCTACACGAATTTGAAATTAAAACATCACTGGAGCAAGAAGAAATGGGAACATTTGAAGACAGTATGTGTGCACTTATTCTTGCAGGTATGATGCATGATCTTGGAATGGCAATCGGTCGTCAGGGACACGAAGAAATGTCTGCACTTTTAGCTCAGCCTATAATTGATAGAGCTTTGATGTATTTATTTCCAGAAGACTTGCACCGACGCGTAATTATAAAAGCTGTTGCAACAGAAGCAATTGTCGGTCATATGTCTTCTCGTAAAATTCATTCTATAGAAGCTGGAATATTACTAATTGCTGATGGCTGTGATATGACAAAAGGCAGAGCACGTATTCCAATGGCAATAAATACGACACCACGTGTCGGTGATATTCATAAATACTCTGCAAATGCTATAAATAGAATATCTATACATAAAGGTGAACGTAAACCAATTAAAATTGATATTGAAATGTCCGGAGATGTCGGATTTTTCCAAATTGAAGAAGTTTTATTATCAAAAATAGATGCAAGTCCTGCTAAACAATTTGTAGAACTTCACGCAGGAGTTGTCGGCGAAGAACGAAAATGTTATCTATAAAATAAAGTTTAAAGTAAAAAAGTCCCGACAGTATCGGGACTTTTTAATATTATTTTTTACCTTTGATATATCCAAGAACACCATTAATAAAGGTTAGCGGATGGACAGGACAACCTGGAATATATAAATCTATAGGATATTTTTCCAAAAATTCACGATTTAATTGTGAACTTTGTTGAAAAACTCCGCCAGAAATTGCACAAGCACCGCAAAGAATTACAATTTTCGGATCTGGTACTGATTTATAACAATCTTCCAAAGCAAATGCCATATTTTGTGAAATCGGTCCTGTGATTACAATTCCATCAGCATGTCGGGGAGAAGCCACAAAATCGATTCCAAATCTTCCCATATCAAAATTAACGTTTGAACAAGCATTCAATTCCATCTCACAGCCGTTACAACCGGCAGCTGATACTTGGCGAAGTTTCAAAGAACGTCCAAATATTTTAACAATTTCTTCTTTAGCTTCTATAGCTGATTCTACGTATTCTTCGTAATTTGAATCAGGAGTTACTACAAGTTTCTCACGACAAGTTGAGGTTAATTTATAACCATTAGTAAATTTTACGGCTTCGCAAGCTCTTGAACAAGCACCGCAAAAAGTACATTTACCCATATCAATTGAAAACGGGTTCAAGTTTAATGCACCAGTCGGGCAAATACCTTCCAAAGCTTTTGTATCAACTTCTGAGTACAATTGTGGAAACCCTCTAAATTGCTCACGCATTTGTGCGTTTTCTATATCTTTAATATATTGTTTTCCTTGATAAATTCTTGATTTTAACGTATCAAACATAATTATTTTCCTTATAAATCATTTCCTGAATATGACAAATTGAAACTTTTATTACAAAGCGGGAAGTCAGAAATTCCATTATTTCTAACAGCTAATCCAAGCCCGTACCAGTTATTAAATGACGGATCTTTGATTTTATATTTAGAGATTTTTCTATTAATATCTGTCATAACAATATTAACAATCTCCCCTCTCCAACCTTCAACAACAGAAATCACAAAAGAATCTGATGCTAATTTATTGTTAAAACCTTCTGTAATAAGCGGATCATTTACGTAATCTTTTAGTCTTGCAAAAATCTTTTTCACCATTGAAATTGATTCTTTTATTTCTTTATAACGAAGTTTGAATCTTGAATTCACATCACCTACACCTTTAAAAGATTTTCTTTCAAATCCTAATTCTGTCATCCATTTATCCGGATAATCAAAACGTGTATCAAGTTCAACTCCAGATGCTCTGGCTGCCATTCCAACAAGCCCGATTTCTTGTGCTTTTTCCGTACTTACAGTACCGGTTTTTTCTAATCTTGACATTACTGTTGAATTTTTAAGCATAGTATTTGTCATTCTATCAACATCTTTGGCAACTTTGTTTAAAATTTCAAGGGCACGATTAATAAGTTCTTCAGAAATATCATAATTAACCCCGCCAACAGTAACAAGCCCGCGACCAAAACGGCTTCCACAAATTTCAAGCATAGTATTGATTACAAGAGTTCTTGTCGCCCCAAAGACAGATGCACCCATCAAATATGCAATATCTCCTGCAATTGCCCCCATATCACCTATATGAATTGCCATACGTTCCATTTCTAATGCAGCTTTTCTAATAAGTTGAGCTTTGTTAGAAATTTCTATACCTTTAAGAGTTTCTATAGCCTGAGAATATGCTATATTATAAGCTATTGCACTATCACCATTAATTGACTCTGCAAGCTGATTTGATGGATTTTTCATCATCATTTCTTCAATGCCACGGTGTTGGTAACCAAGCATAATTTCAAGGTGATATACACTTTCTCCGTTACACATAAATCTAAAATGACCAGGTTCGATTACCCCTGCATGAATCGGTCCAACAGCAACCTGGTGAACTTCTTCCCCTGTCATTTCAAAGAACGGATACTTATCCTGATTGATTCTAACAGGTTTCAGCCAAGGATGATTCAAAGGTTCAATACCGAATTGCTCATAAAATTCTCTTTCAAAAATATGAAATGCAGGAATATCCTGAGTCAAAGATTCATAAGACTTATCATTACCGCCAAACACAACTGATGATAGATAAAATTCTGAATTAGCATCATCTGCAAGGATTATAAATAATCTTACACAGCCAAATCCCCAGTCTTTACCAAAAAACCCAATCGGACGTTTGCCGATATTTTTAACTTCTTCTCTTAAATTATTTATTGATATTATAGGAATTTTTCCTAAATCAACTTTTACATTATTTTTTATTTTAATCCAATTTGCCATAATCTTTTCCTTATCCTAAAATGCACCTGCCGCAAGCTTAATAATTTCGTTTAGATAACAAGGAATATAAATTCCTAAAACAAATACCAAAACAAGCATTATCACTTGTGGAATATACATAAATAATGAAACTTTATTTCTATTTTCTTCAATAAGTTTTGCTTTATCTTCACTCAATTCTCCGAAAGTCATTTTGATAACAACCCTGCCGATACCAAAAAGAATTATTGTCAAAAGAAGAACAAATAATACACAAAGAACATAGTGTTTTTGTAGAATCATTGCTTTAATTATTAAAAACTCACTCATAAATAAAACTGATGTCGGAAATGCACAAATGGCTAAAAATGATGCAACCCAAAGCCAACCGGTTTTAATATCAGCATTAACAATTCCGCTGACTGATTTTATTCTCTTTGAATCAAATAATTCTAAAATATTACCTGATGTAAGGAAAAATGATGCTTTTGCTAGTGAATGTCCAATCAAATGTAACACAACAGCATAATATGCAACAGGTCCAAGTGCCAAACCAATGGCAAGAATTCCCATATTTTCTATAGAAGAATATGCAAGCATTCTTTTATAATTTTTAATATGATATACAAAAACTGTTGTAACAAATAATGAAATAAAACCCATTACAAAAAGCATTATTCTTGCGTAATTTGTACAATCTGCAATTTCCATAATTTTAAATACTCTTACAATTACTAAAAATGCGGAGTTTAAAAGTGCAGCAGACAGAAGTGCGGAAATTGGTGATGGAGCTTCTGAGTGCGCATCCGGAAGCCAAAAATGAACAGGCGCTAAGCCCATCTTTGCACCAAAACCAAATAACATAAATACAAATGCTAATTTTAACCATACCAGATCAAACTGAGAGGCATGTTCATATAATTGTGCAAAATTCAATGAATTAATAGCACCTGATGATATATTTAATAAAATAATTCCAACAAATGCCAGTGCAATACCAATTGAACAAATAAAAACATATTTCCAAGCAGCTTCAATTGAGTGTTTTGTTTTATTAAAATATATCAAATATGCACTTGATAAAGTTGTAGCTTCGATTAAAACCCAAGCTACACCTAAATCTGTACTTAGAATAGTTCCGGTCATTGAAAGAACAAAAACCAAAATCATAAACGAATAATGACTTATTCTTCTATCCGGAACATCAAGAGTTTTGACATAACCCGTATTATAAATTGCTACCATTAAAAATACTAACGATAATACAAGTAAAAATATCATATTTGTATTATCTACCGCAAAATAAGGGATACCGGTTTTATTTGCGGCTCCTGATGCCAGCATAACAGTAATTACAAAATGCACAATTGCATAAAGATTTACCATAATAGTATTAAAAGTTTTATTTTTTATAATAAGCACGAGTATACATGCAATTATAGGGAATATTAAAATCATATTAATCATTGTATTCATAGTCCTTTAAATCTGATAAATGAGAAACTTCAAGGTCGTTAAACTCTTTGTTAATTTCATTGACGAATAATCCTAAGATATAAACCGCAATAAATACATCAAGCAACACACCTAAATTAACTAACATCGGCATTTCTTTAGCAACAGAAAGTGATAAAAGAAATATACCGTTTTCCATTGTAATAAATTCAATAACGTTAGAAATAATTTTATGTTTAATTGTAATCAGCCACAAGCTTATAATAATAACTGCAGCAGATACTCCAAAATAAATCGGAGCAATCATTTTTACAGAAGACACCAAATAATTAGATGCTAAAAAACCTGCAAGTAATATTAAACTTGAAATAACCAAACAGTAAAAATGCGGAATATTAGCCGCAACATCACGGTTCGAATGAGTTTTTTTCAAAACTCTATACAAAAACCACGGAATAATAATTGATTTTACAATCAAAGTTTCCACAGTTAAAAATGCTATGTTAAGCCAATTATGATGTTCAAATCCACAGCAGCAAATCAAAAACAATAACACACCCTGAACTATTAAAAGTCTAATATGTGCAATAATTCTGCTTGTTGCAGCCAGATACAACATCGTTAATCCAAAAAGAATTATAAATCCATTTGCCATTACCTTCTTCTAACCTCCAAACATCCTTGCAGCAACCAGAGAAAGAACAACTAACGCTAATGAACTCATAATAAATATAAATTCAAAAACGTGTGACATTCTTATTCTTGCCATTCCAGATTCAACAGTTCCAATAATAATTGAAATCACACACATAATTAATAAATAACAAAGTACGCTCATCCAATCAGCAATACCAACAGGAATAATAATATTTGCAATCAATGATGAAATCAAAAGCATTTTAATACCGTTAGCCCAAGTATAAATCGCTAAATCACTTCCTGAATTATCCAGTATCATAACTTCATGAATCATAGTTAATTCCAGGTGAGTAGCAGGATCATCTACAGGAACTCTTGAACCCTCAATTAAAATCATTATAAATAAAACAACAACCGCAAAAAATGCAATCAAAACACCGTAACTTCCGGAATTTGCCATAATTTGAGTTAAAGAATCAAATGTATAATTTCCTGTCAGTGCCATAATTGATGCAACTAACATAAAAAATGCAGGTTCAACAATTGAGGTAAAACAAGCTTCACGAGAAGCTCCCATACCTTCAAAACTGCTTCCTGTATCCATTGCTGAAATCAATGACATAAATTTGCCAAGTCCCAATGTATAAGCAAAAATTATAATTCCTGCTTCTACATTTATAAGTGCAGAACCCGATGCCAAAGGCACAAACAATGCTGCAAATAATACAGTTGCAATTGCAAATACAGGCGCCATTTTAAATACAACCGATGTTGTTTTACTTATTACAAAATCCTTCTTAATAAGTCTGACAAAATCATACAAAGGCTGCCAAATAGAAGGTCCTTTTCTTCCACCCCAAAATGATTTTGTTTTTTTGATTAATCCCATCATAATAAATGGAACAAATAAAAGAATTATTAAATTTAATAACTTTATTATCATCTTTTCTTATCCTATAAACAAACTTCCAATCATTACTATTACTAAAAATATTAAGCCGTATCTGATATATGACTGAATATTTCCACTTTGAAGAGCTTCAAATTTTGATAAAAACCATTCATCAAGTTTCAACATTGGATTTATCAAATAAGCTTCTTCAATATCTTCTATATGTAAACTAAAGTGCGCACTTTTCGGGAATAATTTTCTAGGTTTTTCAATATCAAATACTTTTTTAAATAAAGGATTTAACATTGATAAAAACGGACTTGCATAAGAAGATGCACTATATTGCATATGGTTATTTCCTCTGTTATAACCGCATCCCCAAGTTTCGTGAAGCGCAATTTTACCTTTAGTAAGCTTTAGTTTTAACATAATCATAAATGTTATAAATGCAACAAGAGCAACCGCAAATATTGCAATTGTCTGCATTAATCTCATAGGTTCATAACATACGGCACATACATTCATTGCAGTTTGCGGAATTATAGCAAACACAACTTTTTTAATATGCCAGAACACATACTGTGGATAAATACCAATCAATAATGTAAATAATGCCAGAACACCCATCGGTACAATCATAGATTTTTCACAATCTTCATTGACATTTTCAGCATTCTCACTTCTTGGCATACCAAGGAAAATTATACTAAATGCTTTTGTAAAACAAAGTATTGCCATTGTTCCAACTAAAGCAAGCCCAGCAATTGCAAATAATAAAACAATTACAGCAGCAAAATTATGTATATCTAAACCTTTAAACATACCAAAATATATTAAAAATTCACTAATAAAACCGTTAAACGGAGGCAAACCGCAAATTGCAACAGACCCGATTAAGAATAAAATTGCAGTTGCCGGCATTGATTTAATAAGCCCGCCTAAAATTTCAACATTTCTTGTGTGAGTTTTAATATAAACACTTCCTGCTGATAGGAATAATAATTCTTTAAATATTGAGTGATTTAAAATATGCAAAATACCACCGGCAAAACCTACTAAAGCAACAACCGGATTCGTATATGCTAATCCAAGCATACCTACACCAATACCTATACCGATAATCCCGATATTTTCAATACTGTGATATGCTAAAAGTCTTTTTAAATCGTGCTGGGTAATCGCATATAATACACCGTAAAGTGCAGATATAACAGATATAACAAGTACTGTATAAGAAATCAATTTTGAAGGAATTCCAACCATCCAAATCATTCTTAAAATACCATAAATACCTGTTTTAATCATAACACCTGACATAATAGCACTAACATGAGATGGTGCTGCAGGGTGCGCATCCGGAAGCCAATTATGAAATGGAACAAAACCTGCTTTTGTACCAAAGCCTACAAATGCAAGTAAAAATACAAGATTTGCAAATGAGATATTGCTTTCCAAAACAGTTTTTAAAATCGTAAAATCAAAACTTCCTGCTTTAAGCGACATAATAGCAGCCGCTGCAATAATAAATAAAACAGATACATGCATAAATACTAAATATTTAATACCTGCTTTTAAAACATCTTTCTTGCCGCTTTCAAAAATAACAAGGAAAAATGAACTTAATGACATTATTTCCCAACAAATTAAAAACATCAATGCATTTTGACAAGTAACAACTGCCAGCATTGATGCGATTAATGTCGGTAAAAATATTAAATGAGAATTAATATTTTTAGATTCCAAATAAGGCTTTAAATATCCGTTAGAATAAACCACAGATATCAAACTCATAATTGTAATTACAATAATAAAAAATGCGGCTAACGGATCAATGACAAAATTTACCGCACCAAATAAATGATTAAAATTAAAAGTTTTGATTAAATTATCACTGCCCGAATGAGCCAAAACTTTTAATGCCGGAATCAAACATAAAATTGAACCAACAGTTGTCAATAAAGACAAAACTGAAGTTTTAAATTTTTTACTGAAAGTCCCTGCAATAAATCCGCTCAAAAGCAGCGTAATTATTCCAAAAAAATAACTATTCATAATTGTTTTCCACCCTAACTATATTCTGAATTTCATATTCCATAACTTACCAAATTTAAAATAAAAATTTTGGGTAAATTTTCCTACAAAACCGTTGTAAATCTAACAAACTTGAAAGTCAAGAGATTATAAAAATATACAAAAAATTTAACATATAAATTAATTAATAATTTAAAAATTTTACCCACTTGCAATTTAATTTTCACGATATAAAATACTAACAAATACAGATAAACCCCTTTAGCCGATACCTGAAAAGGTCTTTTATTTTGGCTGACCGGATTAAAAATAGTAAGGAGATTAAGAAAAATGGTAGATGTACAAAATTTAGATACAAAAGATTGTATTACACCAGGTAACGTTGCTCATGAACTAGCTGACAGCGTTATGCCTATGAAGGCAAATTTTAGAAAATCAAAAACATTTGTTCTTGCAATCGCAGCAGGTGCATTAATTGCATTTGGGGCACAAGTTTCTTTAACCGTAATGACAGGTGTAGAAAATATAAGCTGGGGACTTGCAAAACTTGTTGGAGCTATGACTTTTGCAACAGGTTTAATGATGGTTGTTTTAACAGGTGCAGAACTTTTCACAGGTAATGTTATGATGACATTTTCTGTTATTGAAAAGAAAACAAGTTTCGCAAAACTTTTAAGAAACTGGTCTTTAGTTTATGCAGGAAACTTCGTTGGTTCAATAATATTAGCATTATTAATTTATTTATCAGGATGTTCACATAATTCTCACGATGCATTAGGCGCATTAGGATTAACAACAGCTTATACAAAAGCAACATTACCATTTGTAGAAGCTTTCACAAGAGGTATTCTTTGTAACTGGTTAGTTTGTCTTGCAATTTGGATGGCTTCATCATCAAGACATGTTATCGGTAAAATTTTTGCAATATTTTTCCCTATCGTAACTTTCGTTGCATCAGGTTATGAACACAGTATTGCAAATATGTATTTCTTAACTAACGGCTTATTCCTAAAGCACACCCCTGATATTGTTGCGGCTTCCGGCTTAACAGCAGAACAATTAACAGGACTCACATGGAAAACCGCATTATTTGGAAACCTTATCCCTGTAACACTTGGTAATTTAGTCGGGGCAATCGTATTTGTTGTTCTATTATTCTGGACAGCATATTTAAGAGATGATCACAAAGAAAACTAATTATAAAAAACTTAAGGCAGATATTTAAAATATCTGCCTTTTAATATAAAATATTATTGGATAAAAAACGTGAAAAAGATTTTATTTATTTTAATTTTAATATTATTAAATTCCTCATCTTTTGCAATGGCTGAGGATGTAGAACTAACTTTTGACGAAACTTTTCAAAAACAAACCCTAAATATCCGCCAAAATATTGAAAATAATAAAATTGCAATAAATGAAACTGATATCGAAAATATAACACCGGCACTGCCACTTGAAACATCTAGCCCCGTAACGACCCATTCAAAATTTTTCAACGGAATATCTCAAAGTGCCCATAATTTATATAACTTAAAAATAGATAATACAGATACACCATCTGCACTTTTCAAAGATCAATTAACTAAACATTTTGATAACGGCCCTATAGAAAGTTTTCATACCTGGGGAGTAATCCAAAGTAACTTTGATACAACAATACCGGAAGCCGGTGATGGTAATACAAGATTCAATGTAGGTTTGATAAACGTTTTATTTGATGCAAAAACCCGCGACGGGAAAGATGATTTTAGGTTAATGCTTGATATGACACATCAACACACTCGTCCGTTTATGCAGCAATTTGTACAAGATGCATACTACGAAACCCATAGAATTCCGCACCACTCCATTTTAATTGGTAATTCTCGCCCAGGTGTCGGTTATGAAGGCGCTCAATCACCTTATACCCTGCCATTTGTTAACCGTTCACAAATATCCAGAAACCTTGCAAATGTAAGAAAAGTTGGTATAAGAGTTCGTGGAAATTATTCATTAGTGGACTATGATTTTGGCGGATACAGCTCTGATACATTTTTTTCAGAATTCATGCCGGGTGTTGAATTTGATGGCTGGGTAAATCTTAAACCACTTGCAAAAACAAATGGTAAATATGGCAAACTTACAACAGGCGGAGGTATTGTCGCAGGTAATAGACATTCAACTGACTATTTTGTAGGCAGCGCATACATTGGGTATACATACAAAAAATTTTGGACACGTATGGAATACGCAATTTCAGACGGTTCCAATGGCGGCTCAGGTTTAACTGATAAAAAACGCCAAGGTTGGTATGTAACTCTTGGTTATCACATAACCAAAAAACTTGAAATTCTTGCAAGATACGATGAATTTGATCCGGATAGAACAATTTCCGGTAACAACCAAAGAGAATATACTGCCGGAATAAATTATTATATCAAAGGACAAGCATTAAAACTTATATTAAACTATATCTACTGTCAAAATGAAGCAAGACCTGACAGTCATAGAATCCTTGTAGGAACGCAAATTGCTTTATAATAATTTTAAAAACAAGACAAGAAACATATTTTATTGATTACAAAGATACAATAAAATAAACACATCAAAAAGGATGTTTTAATTGTCATACGCAATTTAACTCTGTGTTATAATAATTTCAAATTCGATTTTATGTCATTTAGACATAATAATTTGATTATATGGAGGAATCATGAGTAGTGGATTCAAAAGTCCAATAACTATCAAAGATGCTATTGATAAAATACATTCCAGGTATTATTTATTACCAGCTATTCAAAGAGAATTTACTTGGAGTAGTAATCAAATTGAAATGCTATTTGATAGTATTTTACGTGGATATCCAATAAATTCTTTTATGATGTGGAAAATTGTGAGCGAGGATATAAAAAACAACTATAAATTTTATGAATTTTTAAAATCTTATAGAGAATTTTTTAATGTAAACAATACAGATATTGATACAAAAGGTGCCCCTGACTTTGAAGCAATCATAGATGGACAGCAGAGATTAACAGGTTTATATATAGGATTAAAAGGATCATATGCATATAAAATGCCTAGAAAATGGTGGAAAGATGATGAAGACAGTATTCCTACTCGAAAATTATACTTAAATCTATATAATCCAGTAAGTGAAAAATATGATAACCAAAACAAATATGATTTTCGTTTTCTCACCAAATATGAATTAGAGAAATATAAAAATAAAACAGAATATTTTTGGTTCGAAGTTGGGAAAATATTAGAATTGAATAATACACAAAAAGTGATGTTGTACATAAATAATAATGGTTTAATAAATAATAATTATGCAGTAGAAACTTTATCATTATTGTATGAATCAATTCATAAAAAATCATTAATAAATTACTACTTAGAAGAAGATCAAGAAGCTGATAAAGTATTAGATATATTTATACGTACAAATAGTGGAGGTACACCTTTAAGCTTCTCAAACCTGCTGATGTCTATATCTTCTGCCAATTGGGAAATCAATGATGCAAGAAAAGTTATTGATTCATTAGTTAAAGATATATATAAAATCGGACGTCCTAGTTTTATGATAGATAATGATTTTGTTTTGAAAACTTGCCTATTTCTCTTCATTGACGATATAAAATTTCAATTAAAAAATTTTACACCGGAAAATGTAAAAATATTTGATAAAAATTGGGACAAGATTCAAAAATGCATAATTGCAGCATTTACTTTATTTGAAAAACTAAGTTTTAATAATTCTACATTTAGAGCTAAAAATGCAGCCATCCCTATTATTTATTATATATATTATAATAACTTAGAAGATTCTATTACCAAAGCAACTTATGACAATGAAGACAAAAAAAATATATCAAAGTGGCTCTTACTGTCATTTATTAAATCAATTTTTGGGGGGCAATCAGACAATGTCCTTATGAGAATAAGAGATGTTATGAGAAAAAATAAAACAAACAAGTTCCCTATAAATGATTTGATAAATGCCTTTAAAATGGATGCAACAAAGAATTACACATTAGATGAAGATTTTATAACAGGCTTATTAGAATCACAAAAAGATACAAATGATGCTTTTTATGTACTGCATTTATTATACCCAGATATAGACTATTATAATCAAGGTATACATCAAGATCATATGCATCCTGCAACTATTTTTATAGATGATAATAAATTTTATTCTAATATACCGCAAGAAGATCAAGCTTTTGCAAGAGATCCAAAAAATTGGAATAGTGTATTGAATTTACAATTTTTAAATGAACACAAAAATGAACAAAAAGGGCAAACTCCATTAATTAAATGGGCTAAAGAAAATAATATTTCAAAAAACCAGTTATACATAAAAGAAAATACAAGTATAGACATAAAAGATTTTAAACAATTTATTAATGATAGAAAAACAAAATTAAAAGAATATATGCAAAATTTGCTATTATAAAATTTAATTTCCTATTAAAATGTCAAATTCGCAATATTTTATGTCAATTTCATAGACTCACAAAAAGGCAAAAAAATAAGAAGAACATATGTTCTTCTTATTTTTGGAGGTTAGGAGATTCGAACTCCTGACCCCCTGCGTGCAAAGCAGGTGCTCTACCAGCTGAGCTAAACCCCCATTTGGGTTGCAACCTAAAATAATTTCGGCTACATTCTTATTTTACATGCTGATTTTTTTTTGTAAACCCCTTTTATAAAAAATTTCTTAATATTTTATAAAAATCTATTTAATGCTGCAAATATAGGTAAAAATTCCGGCGACAACTTATATTTTCCAACATATTTTGGTTTACTGCCAAATTCTGCATAATACATTAATTGCATATCAACACCAACCCCGGTAATCATATCATTATGACGAAAATGTTGATATGTTAAGCTGATATCTTCATCCCCAAATTTACCAATAAATCTTTTGTCTCCTGTTAAGCCGGCTTTTTCACTTATTAAAATTTTTTTATTACCTACGTAACCCTCTATATTATATTTTCCACTAAAAAATCCACCTTGTCTTTCAGATTTAACATCAACACCTTTTGTACCAATTTTACCTGTAATGGTAGTTACAGCTTTTTGTCTATTTACATTAAGTTCATATTCTTGCCCATATGTTATACCTTTTGCGATAAAAGAACCTTTTATAGTATTTTTAGCACATAAGCCTTCGGTTGATATTTCATACGTAAAATTTTTCCGTACATCATCTGACATAACCTGGTTCCTCTGGAATGAAACCTTTGATAATGTAAGATTTTTATAATTTTGTATATAAGTAACTGGTGAAATTCTCATATCGTAAATAAACCTTGAAAAAATTATTTTTTGCTACATATTTTTAGATGTTAATGCTTTTAATATATTAGAAAAATCTTCAACCCTTTCAGGATTTTTACTAAGTGTATCAATAATATATCCTATTTTTTTCATTATTATTCATAAATAATTCATAAGGCTTAATTTCAAAAAAATTAATCATATTCATTAAAGTTTTTATCTGCGGAAAACTATAATTGGAGTCGTTGCAGCAATGACTATCCCAACACTTATGACAGCATATCAAAAGAAGCAAACAGTAACCAGATTAAAACGTGAATACAGCATTGTACAACAAGCAATTCGTTTATCAGAAGACGAAAACGGAGAAGTTGAATCGTGGAATACAAATTTAAACGGCGAACAATTTTTTAAAACCTATCTGGCAAATTACATAAAATACTTAGATAAATTTACCTCTAAAGAATTATGGGACAAAGCACCAAGAAAACAACTAAATGGTGCAAATTACAGTGGAACAACGTATAATCCTTCAAGTCACACTGTTGCAAATTTCACACTACTAGACGGCTCAATGATTTCTATGAACCTTGTTGATTCAAATTTATGGATAGGAATTGATGTTAACGGACTTGCAAAGCCAAAGGAAGCGGATACTGGTGTGCTGCACTTATTGTTAATGATAGTTGGGAAATGGCAGGCGATTATCCTTGGAAGGTTAAATAAAGATATTACATTAAAAAGGCGCGAACCAAAGGTTCGCGCCTTTTTAATTATTTAGGTAAACTATTTACCTTCAACAACTGCTTGAGCTGCTGCTAGTTTTGCTTGTGGAATTCTAAATGGAGAACAAGATGTGTAGTTCAAGCCAATTCTGTGACAGAATTTAACAGAATCAGGATCACCACCGTGTTCACCGCAAACACCGCCAACTAAAGATGAGTTAACTGCTTTACCTAATGTCATAGACATTTCAACAAGTTTACCAACACCTTTTTGGTCTAATGTTTCAAATGGATTAGATGGAAGGATTTTTTGTTCAACATATCTGTTTAAGAATTTACCTTCTGCATCATCACGAGAGTAACCAAATGTCATCTGAGTTAAGTCGTTTGTACCAAATGAGAAGAATTCTGCGTATTCAGCAACTTCATCAGCTGTAAGTGCCGCACGAGGTATTTCAATCATAGTACCGAATTTGTACTCAACTTTGATTCCTTTTTCTGCCATTACAAGTTCTGCAACTCTTTCAAGGATTTCTTTAGCCACTTTAAGTTCATTAACGTGTCCAATTAGAGGAATCATAACCCAAGGTTTAACATCAATACCTTCTTTTTTAACATCACAAGCAGCTTCAAAAATTGCTCTTACTTGCATTTCGTTAATTTCAGGATAAGTTAAACCTAAACGGCATCCTCTTAGACCCATCATAGGGTTTGATTCAGATAAGCTTTCAACAATGTGAAGCATTTCTTCTTTTTCTTTTGCATCTTTATTAAGAGCTTTTAGAGTAGCAACTTCTTTAATCAATTCTTCTTTTGAAGGTAAGAATTCATGAAGAGGCGGGTCTAAAAGTCTAACTGTCATTGGTTTATCACCAATAGCTTTGAACATTGCATAGAAGTCTGAATACTGCATAGGAAGAAGTTTATCAAGAGCTTCTTTTCTAGCTTCAAGAGTACCTGCAATAATCATTTTTTGTACCCAAGGAAGTCTGTCAGGATCCATGAACATGTGTTCTGTTCTGCAAAGACCAACACCTTCAGCACCGAATTTCAAAGCGTTTTCGATATCTTTTGGAGTATCAGCGTTAGCTTCAACTTTTAGTTGTTTAATTTCATCAACCCAAGAGAAGAACTTGTTCCAGTTTTCATCGATTTGAGCTTCAACCAACTTAACAGCGCCTTCCATAACGATACCTTTACCGCCGTCAAGAGAGATAATATCGTCTTTGTGGTAAACTTTACCGTCAAAACCTGTTAATGTTTCGTTTGCAAGGTCGATTTTCATATCTTCACAACCTGAAACGCAAGGTTTACCCATACCTTTAGCAACAACTGCTGCGTGAGAAGTTGCGCCGCCGCGAAGAGTAAGAACACCTTGAGAAACAGCCATACCGTGAATATCATCAGGGCAAGTTTCAACTCTGACTAGGATAACTTTTTCACCTGCTTCACCGCGTTTTGCTGCTTCTTCTGTATCGAATACGATTTTACCAACAGCTGCACCAGGAGAAGCGTTAACACCTTGAGCAATTTTATGAGCTTCTGCAACTGCTTTTGAATCAAAGCAAGGAAGCAAGATTTGGTTAACTGAATAAGGGTCAACCAATTGGATTGCTCTTTCTTTAGTGATAATACCTTCTTCGCACATTTCAACAGCAATTCTTACAGCTGCAGCTGCAGTTCTTTTACCGTTACGTGTTTGAAGGATATATAATTTACCTTTTTCAATAGTAAATTCCATATCTTGAACATCTTTGTAACCAAGTTCAAGTTTTTTAGCGATATCAACATATTGTTTGTATAAATCAGGCATTTCTGTTTCCAATTCAGCAATAGGTTTTGGAGTTCTAATACCAGCAACAACATCTTCACCTTGAGCGTTTGTTAAGTATTCGCCATAGAATTTGTTTTCACCTGTTGCAGGGTTACGAGTGAATGATACACCTGTAGCACAATCGTCACCCATATTACCAAATACCATTGATTGAACATTAACTGCTGTACCAAAGTTGTGGTCAATTTTGTTCATGTTTCTGTATGCAACAGCTCTAGGAATATTCCAAGATCTAAATACAGCTTCAATAGCTTCTTGAAGTTGAACATACGGATCTTGAGGGAATTCCTTGCCTGTAACTTCTTTGATAATATTTTTGTAAACAGGAATTAAAGATTTCAAGCCTTCTGCTGAAATTTCAGTATCTTGTTTAACGCCTTCACGTTCTTTAACTTTTTCTAATTCAGATTCGAAATATTTTTGTCTGTCCATTTCCCAAGCAACTGAACCGAACATAGTTAAGAATCTTCTATATGAGTCATAGCAGAAACGAGGGTTGTTAGTTAATTTAATCATAGCTTCAACTGTTTGGTCATTTAAACCTAAGTTAAGAATAGTTTCCATCATACCAGGCATAGAAACTCTAGCGCCAGATCTAACTGAAACTAAAAGCGGATTTTCAGCATCACCAAATTTTTGCCCTTTTTGAGCTTCAACTTCTTTTAATGCTGTTTTAACTTCATCCATTAAACCTTCAGGCATTTTATTGCCGTTATTAATATAAGCCATACAAGTTTCGGTTGTAATAGTCAAACCTGGAGGTACAGGCAAACCTAAGTTTGTCATTTCTGCCAAGTTTGCACCTTTACCACCAAGAAGATTGCGCATAGATGCATCACCTTCTCTGAAAAGCCATACTCGTTTTTCTGTCATAATTCTTTTTCTCCTTTTAGTAAAAAAATATCTCTCTAGATAATTGTATTAAAATTCTATCATGAACATACTCATAATAACTTTTATAAAAGGAGTAACTTCAAATCTTTTAACATCTTGTAATTAAAAGAAATATATATCAGGGTTATTTCTGAAAATCTCCATATAATTACGGATATTCATACCACTGTAATTTGAACTTTCTTTTGCCAAAACTGCATCCATATGCGAAATACTCTCAAAACCAAGCCTTGAAGCTATATCATAAATACCTTTTAATGTATTTTTTCGTTCTGATACAGTCATTTTATCAAAATCTGTGCCACATCTTGTAAGTAGTTCACGCTTTCCAAAATCATTAAGTCTGGCAGATAAATATTCAAGTTTTGGAATCATAACATCATAAACAGATTTTCTATCATTATTTTTTGTTTTCAAAATAGCTTGTCTTAAACGTAACCTATCAATTAAATATCCTAAATCTTTTAAATTATTATCCGCAGAAGAAGAATAGAAAATATTAACAACTTCTCTTTCCGGTAAATCTGTAAAATCATGTTCTATTGCAATTCTAAAGAAATTATTATCTTCATAGATTTCTTTCAACCTCGGCGGAACATTGATAGGACGCAATTCCATATATGCAAGTTTTTCATCAAAATCAGATACTTTAGGAACATTTAAATATGATGGACCAAATTCTTCAGGTAAATTTAATAATTTTTTTGTTTGATAAAACGCAGTATTGATAACATTTTCTTTAGCTTGATATTGTAATCTGCGAGATTCTGTTATTGCCTGAGCCATTTGACTATGAAGCTGACGTGATGCTATACCCATACGTGTCGCTTCAATTCCATCTAACTGCTCCGACAGTGCATTTTGCATTGTAATAAGTTGATTTTCACCTTCTTCAACTAAATCCATATTCTTAGCAAGATTTTTGGGCAAATTAACTTTTACATTCTCTCCTATTGCCGTTTTTGCCTGGGCTTTCTTTTGCCCGATACTTAATAAAGAACTATTTTTAATCGTATTATACATAGATGAAAAATTTTGTATATCGTCCATTCCAAAATTAGTACGACTTGTAATTGCTTCAAATGCTAAGTCTTGAGCTTCGGCAACTTTTTCAGCTCTACGAAAAACTTTTAAAGAACTTGAATATTCAACAGGATTAATATGATGTGCTGCTTTATAGTTATTTATATAAGTTGTACTTTCTCCTGAAATATCATCAATAGAGTTTCTGATAAATGCAACAAACTCATGAACTTTCTTTTCCATATTAAAAATATGATTTCTAATATGCATATTAAAAAGCTTACTTTTGCCTGGACGCATCAGCCCAAGATAAACTAAAACCCCGCCTCCAGCCAGGAGTCCTGCCGGCAAAGTATATTTCTTAATCTTATTATCATCCTTGTTAACAACATTATCTGCCTGCGATTTTTGCGGTCTTTCAAGCATCATTGTTACAAAACTGCTGTTATAACCCCTCGTTTGAAAATTTGTTGACGTATCTGAAATTAATTTTACCATAATGCACGAAACCCCTAATTACAAACTTATAATAATATAAAAATAAAATTTTTTGCTAAAAAAAGAACAGAACTTTACAATTCTGTTCTTTTTATATTATTTACATATTTAAATTACACATCCGGCAAAGTACCTTTAACATCCGCGACTTCATCGCAGCCTAACTGGAACACATCATGTAATGCCTTAACAGCTCTTTGAGCATCTTCTTTATTAATCAAACAACTGATTTTAATTTCTGACGTTGAAATCATTCTTATATTAATACCAGCTTGCGCTAATGTTTTAAACATAGTAGAAGCTATACCTGGTCTATCTATCATACCGGCACCGATAATAGATACTTTTGCAATATTTTCATCAATTTTTACATCTGCTGCACCAAGTTTAACTTTAACATCTTCTAAAACTTCAATAGTTTTTGGCAGATCTTCTTTATTTATTGTAAAAGCAATATCATTAGTTTGAGATGCTTTTCTTGCATATGACTGAATAATCATATCTACAGAAATATTTTCATCAGCAAGACACCCGAATAATGTTGCAGCTTCGCCTGGTGTATCTGGTACGTCACAAACTACAATTCTTACTTGAGATAAATCAGCAGCAACACCTGCGACAGGTTTATTGATTTCCATTTTTTCAACTCCTACAATTAAAGTTCCCATATTATCTAATTTAAAACTGCTTCTAACCCTTAATGGTACAGCATATTGTTTTGCAGTTTCAACACTTCTCGGATGAAGAACATTTGCACCTGCATGTGCAAGTTCAAGCATTTCTTCATAAGAAATTATATCAAGTCTTGAAGCATTTGGAACAACTCTGGGATCTGTTGTATAAACACCTTCAACATCTGTATAAATATCACATCTTTCAGCGTTCAATGCCGCCGCCAGAGCAACTGCAGAAGTATCAGAACCTCCACGACCTAAAGTTGTAATTTCACCATCTTCTGTAACACCTTGGAAACCTGCAACAACAATAATATTTCCCTGCTCAAGATTTTTTTTCAATTTATCTGTCTTAATATCAACAATTCTTGCTTTTGAATGAACATTTTCAGTCAAAATACCAATCTGCATAGCATTAAAGCTGACTGCACTATAACCCTGAGCTTGGATTGCCATAGTTAAAAGCGCAATTGATACACATTCACCTGTAGATAAAAGCATATCCATTTCACGAGCGGATGGATTCGGATTCAAATCACGGGCCATTTTCACAAGATGATCCGTTGTATGCCCCATCGCAGAAACAACTACTACAACATCATTTCCATTATTTTTTTCTCTAATAACTGTTTTAGCTACATTTTTAATTTTGTCTGTATCCGCTACAGATGTTCCACCAAACTTTTGTACTATTACCTTTTTCAATTTAATTTCTTCCCTGTATATCTGTTAATAAGTTTTCAAGCTCGGTTCTTTGGGGTTCGTATTCAAAATCTCCTAAAGACTTCACTTTTTCTGCAATAGAAATTGCTTCCTTTATATTATATTCACAAATGTTGCCCTTGACAAGTCTGTATGAAGTATAAAATAATAAATTTAAAACTTCAACATTGTTACAATCTATTTTTTCTGCTTTTCTAAGTTTTCTTTGAGCGTCTGCAAAATCTGATATATCAATAAGCCATTTAGCATATTCTAAAAAACCTTCAAAATATTCAGAATTTTCACGGATAAATTTTTCGAAATATTCTCTTATTTTATCTTTATTGCCTAATTTTTGATAAGCTCTTGCAAGATTCAAATAATTATACGTTTGTTTACCATCAGTTCGTAAAGCTTTTTTAAACATGTCTGCAGCATCTTCAAATTTTTCAGCTACAAGACGTTCCAATCCGATAGCTTCTTGAATATAAATATTTTCGCCATTCTTTTCTTTCAATTCATCAAGTAAAACAAAATCACCACCATACGCATTAACCAAAGCAAGCCCGATTTTTGCATCAAGATATTCACTATCCTTTTCTAAAGCAATAGTAAAATGTTCCTTAGCTTTTTTATAATCGAAAAATCTTACATATGCCTTTCCCCATTCAAAATGAAGCACTTCACCATCCAAATCATTTTCAATAGCTTTATTAAATGTTTTTTCTGTCATTTCAAGATTTTTCTGAATAGAATAAACTTCACCCAAAACGAAATACGCCGGGAGCATTTGAGCATTAATTTCTATAGATTTTTTGGCATATTTTTCAGCCGCACGGTAATCAGATTTTAATAATTTCAAATTAGCATATTCATATGTACTGCTTTCATTTGGAGCAACTTTTGCAAGAAATTGCAGCTTCATTTCAGCTGATTCGTAATCGCAAAGCCTGATTTCCATAATTGCAGATAATAAAATTGCCGTAAAATTGTACTTGCTGATTTTTGTAGCATTTAAAAATTTATCTCTGGCAAGTGCATATTTTTTTTGCTTCATCAATGCCATTCCCCAACCGGTTTGAACATCGGTATTTAATGGTGTAATCTTATTTGCATGTTCAAATGATATAATTGCTTCTTCAATCATTTTTGAACTCAACTGACACATCCCAAGTCTTAACCATATTTCTTTATCCTGCGGATTCATTCTTGAGGAGCTGCTATAATACTCAACTGCCTCTTGAAACTTAAATCTTGCTTCATAAATTTTACCCAGATATTTATACAAAAGCGCATCTTCTGAAATATCAAGTCCACGTTTTAAAACCTTTTCAGCTTCATCATACATTTTTTTATCAATAAGTTTTTTAGCTTTATTCACAACTGCAACAATAGGAAGCGATTGAATTATTGAATCCTTTTTATACGAATCAACAGATACGCTTAAGTCTTTAATTTTATCAACAACATTTTTTATCCAGCCAGACAATCTGCCACCTCTCTAAATGCGCCGTTTCCGGCTTCATTTTGTGTAATTTGTATACCATCAAGGTCCTTAAGTTTTTCCGGAGCGTGAGGAACAGTAATTTTATACTTTGCAAACTTTAAACAATCTAAATCGTTTACATCATCACCAATGTATACATATTCTTCTTCACTTAAATTATATTTTTCCAAAATCGATTTCAATACATCAATCTTAATTCTAATTTTCTGATGAATTTCATTTATATTAAACTTTTTTGACATAGTTTGAATTGCAGAATTTTCTTCGCCTGAAATAATTGCAATTTCAAACCCGTTTTTCTTCAAAATAGAAAAACCCATAACATCCTTAAAATTAAGCTTGCGACTCATTGTAAAATCTTCGTTAATATAAACACAATTATCGGTTACAACACCATCAAAATCTGTAATAACCATTTTTATTGAATTTGGCAGTTTTATCTTTGACATTTTTGTAATCTGATTCCTAACCTATTAACAAACCCGCTGATATTTGATATAATTATACCATAATTGTTAAAACTTTATAAGTAGTGAGAGTAAAAAAGTAATAAATGTTTTCATATTTCTATTTAATTAATATTTGCGTAATTATTGTATTTATTTGCCTGTTTTTCATAACAAGAAAAACAAATAAACGTTGGTCAAAAATCAATGACTACCTGGGTAAAGTCACAACAACCGTAGATTCAATCCGCTACGGGAACTTATCAACAAAGATAGAAAAAATCGAACACCCGACATACCAAAATGTTACAGATAGTATCAATAGAATGGTCGAAACTCTTAATGATCGTGAAAAAATGATTATTGAATACCAAGCAGAACTTATGCGCCAAAACAAACTTCTGGAATCGGTAATCAATTCTCTATCTGATGGAATCCTCATTATTAATGAAAACTTTGACATCTTACGTGCAACTCCTAAAATTTTAAAATGGTTTGGAGTAAAAGGAAAAGACATTGTAGGCAAAAATGTTTTTGAATTTATTCAGCCGGTAAAAGAAGATGACTTTGAAATTTCAGAACTAAATAATATTGAAATCTTTATCAAACACACCCCAACCAATAATTTTATAATAAGTTCCCAAGCACTATCATCATTGGAGAAAAAAAGATTTGTTCTAATTATAAAAGATATTACAACCGAAAAAGAAATAGAAACTTTAAAAGAAGATTTTGTTGCAACTTTAACTCACGATTTAAAGGTTCCTATTGTTGCAGCCTCAAACATGATTGACTTATTTTTAGCGAACAAATTCGGAGAAATTTCCGATAAACAAAAATTTGCACTTGATAACATGAAAACCTCAAATAACAGCCTTCTTGATCTTGTACAAATCCTTCTTGAAACATATAAACTTCAAGAACAAGGAATTAAACTTATAAAAGAATCCGTAAATCTAAATTGGTTTATAAATGAAATAGTTAATGAAATGCAGCCAATCGCAAATGATTCAAAAATCACAATCAACTTTGAATCAGCAAAGAATAACCCTTCAATAAACGCTGACCCAACCCAGCTTCGCCGTGTAATAAAAAATCTTATATCAAACGCAATCGACCACAGCAACACTAAAAAGCCAATAGATGTAATGATTGGGAAAATACAAAGCTTCACAACTATTTCAATAATAGATTATGGTCAGGGAATCGATGAACAAGAACTCAAAATGATATTTAATAAATATTATTCTGCGGCAAAAAAACTTCGTAAAGTTGGTACAGGTTTAGGTCTTTATTTATCACAACAAATTGCCCAAGCCCACGGAGGAGAAATTGTAGTAACAAGCGAAGAAAACGTACGTACAGAATTTTGCGTAAAAATTCCGGGATAGTATAACGAACATTTATAATTTATTCTTCTTCAACCCAGCGAAAATAATAATTAGATTCTCCAAGCCTGCGATATATCCCGATTTGGTTTTCAGTAATAAAATCCTTATCTTCAAAGAAATTTTTACAATTAACAATAGCATTCCTTTTATCACTAAGTACGATTAAAACCTCTTTTCGCGCAATCAATCGAACTTTAAACACAATTTCCTCGGCAGATTTTTGATAAAAAATAACTTCACGCGAACTTAAGTTTAAATACTCACAGACCAAAAATTGGAAATATTGAATAGTTTCCAAATTATCGATTTTTTGTTTTTCAAATAGGAAATCAGCAGATTTAAGATTATAAATTTCTCCGTTATTATTATAAGAAACATTTCCATCATATATATCAATAGTAGAATTTCCATCGCAATTAAGATTAATCCTATTTTCATTCATCAATTTACTTAATTGTTCATTATTCAAAGTTATTTGTTCCATAATTTTCTCCTGATTAAAAGTTTAACCTTGCGCCACCACATAGGTGGTAGAAAAATCCGTTTAAATACACCAAAATAGGTGGTATGGAAAAGGACAAAAGCAGGCATTATAAATCATATATAAAACTGGGAAATAACATTAGAAACCTTAGAAATGATAAAAAATTATCCCAAGAAGAACTTGCTTTTCAAATTTCAAGTGCCAGAAACTATATTGGCTGTATTGAACGAGCAGAAAAAGTTCCAAGCCTAGCCACTGTCCTAGATATTGCGGATGCACTCGGATGTCATGTAAGTGATCTGTTTAAGAATATATAATTTAATCCATCTTACCCCCTTGTCGAGTATTTACAGCTATATATCTAATTAAACTCCATATGATGTAATTATGCAACAAGATGACAAAACTTTACAATTTATGAAAGCAGTAGGAGCTGTTTTTAAAGATGTTAGGGAAGAAGAAACCCACAACTCCATTAACAAATTTGCTCGTGAATATGATATAGATAGAGGAAATTTAAGTAAAATTGAACGAGGCATCATCAATTGCAGGCTCATTACAGCTTGGAAACTATCTGAAGCTGCGGGTATCAAGTTTTCTGAATTTGCCAAACGACTAGAAGAAAAGTTAGGTAAAGATTTTATATTAATGGATGAGTAAGAAATAAAATAAACATATCATACTTATCAAACAAAATGCCTGTAGAATTTCCATTAGAACCTATTAAGAACCCTTCACATTCGTTGTGTTATGAAACACTTTATTTTTGTTGACATACAGTATTCTAATAAATATAATGTGAACATAATTATAATTATTATCTTATGAAAAATAAAATTCTTATAATTTTTATATTATTATTTATAATCATTTGGTCAATTTTTATTGAACCTAATTTGTTATCTGTTAAAACCTACAAAGTATTTGATAATCAATTAAGCGGAATCAAAATTGTATTAGTAGGGGATTTTCATATTAAACAAAATCAAACAAAACAACTAAAACAAGTTGTTTCCTTGATAAATAAACAAAATGCGGATGTAGTATTATCAATTGGTGATTTCGTTAACGGTCATAATAAAAAAATGACATTACCAATAGAAAATATCGCTGCAGAATTAAAGTATATCAATAAGCCTTTCTATACAGTTTTAGGCAACCATGATTGGTGGTTTGATGGAGAAAAAATTACAAAAGAATTAACAAATAACAAAATAAAAGTATTAGAAAATAATAATTCAAAAATCAACATCAAAAACAAAATTATATACTTGGCTGGAGTTACTGACCCTGTGACTCAAAAGCCGGATGTTTTTTCAGCACTAGACAATACGCAAACCCCTACCATTTTATTAACTCACTCTCCTGATATATTTCCAATTATTCCAAACAACGTTAACTTAACATTAGCAGGACATACTCACGGAGGGCAAGTAAGATTACCTATCATCGGATCAATAATAACACCATCAGAATATGGTAATAAATACTCTTATGGTTATATAAATGAAAATAATAAAAAAATGATTATTACAAAGGGATTAGGAACAAGCATACTTCCGATAAGATTTAACTGCTTACCGGAAGTAGTTGTTATTGAATTTATATCTGAATAAAGATTAATAAAATATTAAAAACCTTTGTTCTTCATTTGTCTTTGTTGTCTTTGTTTATTCATATCCCAATCAAGTAAAAGTTTATTTAAAAGTTCACTTTTTGATAAATTTGAATATCTTATAGCATATTCTCGTCCAATTTGATTATTTATTTGATCAACTTCTGTATCTTCACGTCCAGATTGATTAGCATCAAAAAATTCATTTAGGTTTCCTAAAAACTTAGCTTTACCAATACCTTTATTTTTCGCATATAAAGCACTAACATATTGATGTCTTATATCATTACTATACAGTTTCGGATTATTCGTTTTACTATTTAAAAAATCGCCTACTTCGTGTTCAAGCTTATTATTTAAGTTTTGATAATATGGAATATTCCACAATGATGGAGTAAAATCTTTATCTTTCAGATTATTGCCTGTAGATATATTAGCTGCCGCACCAGTTATTCCACTAGCATTTTGGAATGAGTTATCACTTGAACGATAATGTGCTTTTACTTGTGTACCATCTGAACGCACGTAGTCTTGAACATATACAACATCAGGATTTCCTGCTAAATCATTGCGGCGAGGAATTCCTAAATTACCCATTTGATAATCTATTGCCTTCTCATGTTCGGAAAATTCATCACCGGACATTTCGCCTATGTCTTCGGCTGTGTAAATTCTGCTTGTTCCTGATACATGATTGAAAAATTCTTTGAGTTTTGCCATTTTCTTTTTCTCCTTTTCAGCTAGTCTATAAACAACGTAATCGGCTGGAAGTTTAAAATTTTGCTATTTATATTTTTATTTGATGAATTTTGCAGTAAACATTATTGTTTTGGCATTCAAATATGCCCTCTTTTTTTCCATTCTTAAATTTTGAGACAGTTGTTTTTATTAAAGCTCCCCAGCCCTTTTACTACATATTTAGTATAACATTTTTACAAAATCTGTCAAGAAATTATAGACAAGTGACTAGGAACAATTAAATTATCATTCCTGTCTTCTCCCTAGAAGAGGAAAAAGGGGGTTCATTAAGATGACTTAAAATAATTGGAAGCAATGTTGCCCTAACCCGCAAAGTAGTTCATCAAACCATCGTGAAGTTTTTCGTTTTTACAAAGTTTTTTAAGTTTTGATATTGCACGGTTTTCAATTTGACGGATTCTTTCACGCGAAACACCATATTGCGAACCGATTTCGTCAAGAGTTTTCTTCATTCCGTTATTATCAAGACCGTAACGCAAAATTAAAACATCTCGTTCTTTTTGGCTTAATTGATTTAGCATACGCCTGATATCTTCTAACAAACTATCATGAGATACCTTGCCATCAGGGGTAATTGTTGAATTATCCACAATAAAATCTGCAATTTTTGAAGAATCTTCATCTGATGTTGCAGGTGTATCCATACTTACCGTAGACTGAGCAGACTTAATTATTGCAGTAAGTTTTGATACAGGCAAACCAAGTCTATATGCGATTTCCTGTTTTGTCGGCGGATGACCGAGTTCTGTAGTAAGATCAATTGTTGCACGTCTGATTTTACCAATTGAATCAATCATATGAATCGGTAGTCTTATAATCCTTGCCTTATCTGCAATAGCTCTGGTAATTGATTGTTGAATCCACCAGGTTGCATATGTTGAAAATTTATAACCTTTTTTATAGTCAAAACGACCTGCTGCTTTAATTAAACCAACATTTCCCTCTTGAATCAAATCAAGAAATGATAAACCTCTGCCGATATATTTTTTAGCAATACTGACAACAAGCCGTAAATTTGCATTTACAAGTACATCTTTGGCAAATTCATCTCTTTGTTCTTGAATTTTTTTTGCCAAATCAAGTTCTTCTTCAGAAGAAAGAAGCGGTATTTTACCAATTTGTCTTAGATATATCTTTACACTGTCATCAGAATTAACAGACATCAAACTTTCTTGAACTTTCGGATCTGCAACTGATTTTAAAACATCTTCCCCGTCTACATCATCATTATCAGGTTCAAGTTCTTGCAATTTTTTAAAATCTACATTCTCATCAGAAATATCATCTGTTAATATACCAAATTGTTCAAATTCTTTTTTCACAGTTTGCTCCAATCTTACATGTTAATGATATAACTAACAACTGTTTTTAGGCTCATCTAATCGTATTATTTAAATTTTTTAGTCAATTTTTGGCGAAGTGTTTCAAAAATTATTGCACTTAATGCATTTGACACATTTAACGAATTAAAACTGTTTTGCATAGGGATTTTCACAACAAAATCAGATGCCTTCAAAAGCGATTTTGAAACCCCTGCGTGCTCAGCACCCATAATTACTGCAAAGTTCATATCATCATATTTAACATCATAATAATTATCTTTTGCAGATGCGTCTGTTGCAATTATCCACCAGTTGTTATTCTTTAGGGTCTCAACAGCGTTAATCAGGCTATTTACTTTAATAATCGGAATATGATTTATCGCACCGGCACTGATTTTTTCAACAATAGAATTCACCTGAACATTACGGCGGGAAGGAATAATTATACCGTCAACTCCCGCACAAACACAGGTTCTTATAATTGCACCCAAATTATGAGAATCTTCAACCCCATCAAGAATCACTAGTGAAGAATTTGTATGTTCTTTACTTTGCAAAAATTCATCCAAATCAGCATATTTTATTGGCGAAATTTGAGCGATAATTCCCTGATGATTGAATTCTGCATATGGCTGAAATTTTTCCTTTGCAACAAATTGAAAAACAATTCCTTTATTTTGCGCTAATTCTTTTATTTTATTAATCTTATTATCTGTATGAATATTTTTTGAAATAAGAATTTTATTGATTTCTCTGTTACCTGCAATCAGAGCTTCCATAACAGAGTTCTTACCAAAAATTACATCTTCTCCGATAGGATGAGATATAGGTGTTTTATTATTTTTACCCTCAGAATTTTCCATAATTATTTTGAAACCTCCAACATTCTATCAATGCATTTCACCGCTTTTGATGCAATATCTTTATCAACAAAGATTTCATTTTCTTCAGTTTCAAGAACATTTAAAATATCTTCTAAAGATGTCATTTTCATATTAGGGCAGACAATATTGTTTTTTACCGGAATAAATTCTTTCTCAGGATAATCACGTCTGAGTCTATCAACGACACCCTGTTCTGTTGCAATAATAAATGATTTATTCTCAGAATTTTTCGCAAAATTCATAATACCTGTTGTACTTCCAACATAATCAGCCATTTCAGAAACCGACATATGGCATTCCGGGTGTGCTAAAACAAGAGCCTCCGGATGTGCCATGCGAGCAGCATCAATATCTGTTGGACGGATTTGCAAGTGTGTAGGACAAAATCCTGGATATGTAATAATCTCAATATTACCAAGCTGCCTTTCAACCCATTTCCCTAAATATGTATCAGGAAGGAATAAAATCTTATCAGCATTAAGACTTTTTACCACTTTAACAGCATTAGAACTTGTACAACATAAGTCACATTCTGACTTAACCTCAGCAGTTGAATTTACATAACAAACTACAGGAATACCCGGATTTTTTGCTTTGAATTCCAAAAGCTGTTTATAATCAATCATATCTGCCATTCTACAACCTGCATCTATCTGCGGCAGTATAACTTTCTTCTCCGGAGATAAAATTTTAGCTGTTTGCGCCATGAAGTAAACCCCCGCAAAAATAATAATCTCTGCATCTGTTTTAGCTGCCACCTGACTCAAATACAACGAATCCCCAACATAATCCGCAACTAAATCAATTTCAACAGGTTGGTAACAATGTGCCAATATTACCGCTTTTTTCTCTTTCTTTAATTTATTAATACTTTCAACTAATGCTTGCATGTTAAAAATTTTATCCTCCATATGGTGTAAATTTATGTTAAGATTTTTTCATTTATAAAATATATTGTATAATAAAAATAAGATTATAGTAAGAAGAGTAAAAAGGAAGATATGTCATTAAATAATTTATTTGGATTAGGTGGAGGAACTGATGTATATGTAACCATTTCGCCTGCTTGCGGTATGGAAATGATTGAACTCGATAAACACGGAAATGTTAAATCATATGCTCAAACTCCAATCGACTATAATGAGGCTTTAAGAGAAGTTGCAAGCTATGATGATTTTAAAACAGGTCTTGAAACTTTATTTCAAATGCGTAATATAAACCCGGCAAAAGCCAACGTACACTTAAGCTTACCAACTGTATGGTTCGGCGCTAAAGAAGGTTTACCTCTATTATTAGATGATAATGCAATCACTAACATCGTAATTGGAGAATTAGAACAATCTTTTATCTTTAAGCGTAAAGAACCTTTGCCATTCTGGTTTGATGCATTAGCATCTTCAAACTCAGACTCAAGAAACGTATTTTATACAGCAGTTCAAGCTGAAGCCGTTAATAATATTAAAGAAATACTTACTGCAATGGGTGCAACCCTTGTAAGTGTTGAATGCTCATTATTTGCAGCATTAAAAGGTTTGCACGTAACAGGAATTGCCGCAGAACAAATGCAAGACGGACATTCTTGGAGCTTAATGATAATCAACAACAGCGGTTTTCAAATGCTTGGTATGCAAGGCAAAAGAATCCTTGAATACTACGAAGAACCTCTTCCTATCAAATCTTATGAAGGAGAAGAAATCTATTCAGCTATCGAAAACGCTGCACAAATCGCTTTGATGAGTACACCATCAAGTTCACTTATCGTATTATCAGAAACAGATTTAGTTTCTGCCGAAATCCTTGCAGGACGTTTACAATTCGGCGGTCAAACATTATTTGTTGAAGATAACCAATTCAGAAAAGAACCTCTGATGGAAATGAGTTTGAACGTACTTTCTGATGATCAACTTAAAGTTTCACTACATTCCATCGGTGCAATTACACCAGCAGGTCTTATGCCTGTTGATGTTAACTTCATTGCAGAAAAAGGTAAAGCAAAAGTTGAAGTTGCTGTTATCAATATCGGAAGTCTTGAATTAACGCCGGCAAAAGCCTCCGTTTTAATGGTGATAATTTGTGCAGTTGTAATGCTGCCAATGGGTATCGGTTACTGGTTTACCAATGATATAGCTAACAAAACTCAAGAAAAAAGTATAGAACTTGATAATCAAATAACTCAACTTGATGCTCAATTAAAAGAATATGAAAAAGATAAAGGTGATACATCTTTTGATGCTATAGCAGAAATAGAAAAAGTTCTTAAAAATAACAGAACAAAAATTATGGCATACGCAGCTTTAGGTGAATCAATTCCAAAAGATATTTATCTAACATACTTTATGACAACAGATGATGGCAAAATCAACATCAAAGGATGCGCTGATTCTGTTGAAGATGTTTATGTATTCTTCAAAAATCTTAAAGATTCTCTTATTGAATCAAAATTACGTTTAAGTAAACTTGATTTAAAAGCTGGTTCATTAGATACAGTTGTAAACAGTACAGTTTCAACAATTGATACAGCACCTTACATATTTGAAATTACCAACATGAATGATAATGAACTAAAATCATTCTTTACAAAATTAGCTAATAATGATAAGGATAAAAAATCTAAAACAACAACATCAGCAGCCGCTGCTCCAGAAAGCACTCCTGCTGCCAATAATCCACAGGAAGCACAATAATAATATTTAAAAGGATAAAAAATGGATAGTGAAAAATTAAAACAGTTTTTAGTTCCTATTGCTTTAATTGTTTTAACAATCGTAGGAATTGGTTTTACAGGCAATAAAATATACGAAAATTACCAAAACTACACAGCTGCAAACGAAGAAGTTATGAACAAAACTGCAACTGTTGAAGAAAAACAAGCAAAACTGGATGAATACAAAAGAAAAGAACAAGAAGAAAAAGCTAAAGAAAACGAAAGCAAAAACAGCGAAAAACCGTTCTACAAACCTGTTATGTCAGGATTAGATACAGAAGCTGTTATTGCCGGAGAATTTGCAGAAGTACTTCAACTTGTCAGAGCTAATCAAATCAAAGTAAGATCTATTAAATATGATTATGATCCAAAAGATGATGCTTTCGTAGCTGGTGCAGGAAGCCAATATAACGTCGCAAGATTGAATATGGAAATGGTAGGTAATTATGCAAATTACGACAATTTCCTTAAAGAAATGTACAAGCACGAACATTTCCTTGATATTCAAACTGCTGAAATTGTTCCTTACAGAAAGAATAAGAAAATTCTTCTGATAAACTTCAAAGTTAAATTATATGCTAAAAAATAATCACTCAAATTGAGAAAAATCTATTGAAAATAATTGTTTTTTAGATTTCATACAAGTATTGCAAAAGCTCGTTTCAAGCGAGCTTTTTTTATTGTAATCAGCAAAAGTACTACCACAGCGCCCACGATAATCATTAGCTAAAAACGGACAAGTATAAACCCCATTTACAGTAAGGATTCTACCATATTCACAATCCAGTTTGTCCCAACTACTGTCAATTTCACTTTCAAGTTTTTCTGATTTATCATGCCAAGGAATAATTTGAAGATTAGTTTTATCTAAATCAAATTCATTTCTGTCAAAAACAGTTTGAAACCCGCCATATACTTCTTCTATTGGAAGTTTATAATAATTTGTAACAGTGATAATAGGATTAAAATTATATTTTAACAAATGTTTAACAGCAAAAATAGCTTGACGGAATGCACCTCGATACCTGATATCATCATTTTTTACTTCATCATAATGATCAATACTTATTTTGAATATTATTTCACTCATTGATTCTTCTTCTACTTTTTTCAAAAAGCGTGCTTTTTTCTCATTTATAAAAGAACCATTTGTGCATATACAAACATTTGAACGTTTCAAACAAAGTCTTAAAATTGCATTAAAATCAGGATGAGTCATAGGTTCTGCACCTGTCAGATAAATACAATCTATAATATCAAGAGTTGTATCATTAAGTGCTTGTTTTATAGTATCAATATTAATAAAGTCAGTTTCTTTTTTATACTTTGGAAAATCGATGTAACAATGCTTGCAGTGCTGATTACAGTTTTTTGCAGTCATTTCAATAAACAGATTTTTCAATGCATTCAAATATATAACTTCAGATTGGTAAATGTTACTCTTCATAATTAAAACTCCTCTTTGATATAAACATGTTTCAACATAGGAGTTTTAAAATAAATTACCCGCCAAGGTAAAAATTACTTACCTTGATAGAAATTATGCTTTAATTCTTCTATTGAATCACCACCGTATTTTAGAAGAATTTCATCTGCAAGAACCCAAGCAACACGAGCTTCTGCAACAACAGCACAAGCTTCCACTGCACAAACATCAGAACGTTCAAAATGAGCTTCTGTTTCTTCCATTGTATTAGAATCAACTGAATTTAACGGAGTTCTCATTGTTGGAATAGGTTTCATAATTCCTGACACAACTAAATCCTCCCCATTAGTCATTCCACCTTCAACACCGCCAGCGTTATTGGTTTTATGCTCAATTTCACCATCATTTACAAAAATCTCATCATGATAAGCACTTCCTTGATATCCAAGCGGATTTGTACCAACCTCAACAACTTTTACTGCAGGGATACTCATAACAGCCTGTGCTAATCGACCATCTATCTTTCTATCCCAATGCACATAAGAACCTAAACCGACAGGCAAATCTTTATAAAGAACTACAAATTTACCTCCGATGGTATCACCTTTACCGCGCATAATATCAACTTCTTCCGGAAAATTTGCAGGGCAGCAGGCAGAACCGATTTGAGTAACCTTAGATGTACCTGAGATACCAAGTTCTTTTAGCAATAACTTTGCTACAGCACCAACAGCAACTTCAATAGCTGTTTTACGTGCACTTGAACGTTCTAAAACATTTCTCAAATCTTTTTGGTTATATTTTATACTGCCGGCATAATCAGCATGTCCGGGACGATATGTTGAAAAAGCTTTTTCATCTGTAACATCTTCCGGGGCAACACTCATAATTTTCTTCCAAGATTCAAAATCACAATTTTTAACAACCAAGGTAATCGGAGAACCTAAAGTCTTACCAAAACGAACACCGGATGTTATCTCAACTGTATCATTTTCAATTTTCATCCGTTCGCCACGCCCATACCCTTGCTGACGACGGCTAAGCTCATTATTGATAAAATCAATATCTATATTTACACCTGCAGGAATACCTTCAATAATTGCGGTTAAACATTGCCCATGGCTTTCGCCTGCTGTTAAAAATCTGAATTTATTCATTATTCACCTTTATCTATATGTCTCAAAAAAGATTGAACTTTTGTTTGCATCATTTCTTCTTTTATTTTAAATCCTGAATCTGTTTTTTGTACAATTTGATACATTTTAAGCCAATAATTTTCTTTAGCCGGTTGTCTTTCTGCTGTAATTTTAATACCATCAGAAATTTCTTGAACTGTCACATTTCTGTATTTATTTTTGTACTTTCTTAGTTTAGCAGTTTTTTGACCAATTTTCAATTCTTTAAAAAATCTTTTAGCAGGAATTACAACATCAACAGTTTCACCTGTAGGTTTTACAACTTCGCGAATAATTTTCACTTCAGGCGAATACATATTTAATAATTCCTCATTATAATTATTTGCATAATTTTCGTACTGTTTAAAAAATTCAACAGCATTTTGAGAAACACTTGCAAAGATAAAAGAACTAGAAAAAAACATACTTATTATAATATATAATATCTTTAATTTCATAAAATACACCCTTTCTGTAACATGTTTAAAGATATTGTTAAAATTTTCACCCCCGATTCAGGTCATATTTGTGTTTTGGTGGTATTATTTAACTATGAAAAAGATTTTAATTGTCGACGATATACCAGGTTGGGTAAGATTTCACGAAAATAATCTTAAATATTTGAACAATGAACTAGAAATCGATTATGCCTATAGTGCAAAAGATGCCATAACAAAAATCGAAGCATCAATTGATAATCCTTATGATGTAGTATTTACAGATTTACAAATGGAAAGTGATTTCCTGCCAAAACTTGCAGGAGAATGGCTTATTGAACAAATCAAAACCTTTAACAAGTACTATGCAAATTGCAAAATTATAATTATTTCCGCATCTCCATCAATTAGTAGAATTGCAGAAAAACATAATGTTCTTTTTCTTCCAAAAACAATAGCAAGAAATTCTGATTCCGGAGTTTATAAAGAATTTATACAATAAAAAGGAGTTATTATGCCAATAGATTTTAATCCTCATTTTATGTTTAACACAAACCGCACAATTCAACCAAAAGCTGTACAAAATCAAATATATGCTGCAAACAGAGAAATTAAAGAAGATACTTTTACCAAAAGTATTTCGTTTCAAAGTGCATCAATAGATTCAAATTATGACGGTATAAAAATTAACAAAAAATCATTTGGCACAATCAAGAAAACGAATGAAGAAGCACAACTTTACACAATAACAAATAAAAATGGAGCAAGCGTTGATTTATCTACATTTGGTGCAACAATTACATCAATAAAAGTTCCGGATAAAGAAGGAAAACTTAAAGACGTAACCCAAGGCTATGATAACGTAACTCCGTATGAAGAATCACCAGTAGGTCATGCCGGCGGAACAATCGGCCCTTATGCAAATAAAATCAGTAATGGTAAATTTATAATTAACGATAAAGAATATCAGCTTGAATGCAACAAAGACAATGGTACAACCCATTCTCACGGCGGTACAGAAGGATTTGATGTAAAAAATTGGCAGGCAAATGTATTACCGGACGGAATAGAATTTACTTATATAAAAAAAGATATGGAAAGCGGTTACCCAGGTAATGTAAAAGCAAGTGTTACTTATAAATTTGACAATAACAATAACTTACATATCCAATATAAGGCAAAATCTGATACGGACACAATTATAAATATGACAAACCACACATATTTTAATCTTGATGGTGCTGAAAACGCTCAAGAAAATTCAGTTCTTGAACATATTGTAACACTACCAAACTCATCAACAATTACAAAAAACAGTGAAATTGCTATCCCTACAGGCGAAATTATACCGGTAGAAAATACACCATTTGACTTTAAACAACCACAAAAAATTAAAGATGTAATAAATATAGAATCAGACCAATTAAAAATTGGTTCAGGTTTTGACCAGAATTATTGTATAGATAACTATGACGGAAAAACTCTAATCGAAGTGGCAAATGTGAAATCCGAAAAAACAGGGATTAATCTAAAAGTTTTAACAAATCTTCCCGGATTTCAATTCTATAGCGCAAATCATCTTGGAAAAGCTGCTCAACCAAATGGCAAACATGGATTTCGTTATGAAAAACGCTCATCATTTTGCATAGAACCACAATTCTATCCAAACGCAATCAACACCGAAACTTTTACAGAAAAAGGTATTTTGAAAAAAGATGAAACCTACAATAGAGAAATTATTTATTCATTCGCAACTGTTGATTAATATATTGCCACAGGTTTTACATTAAACTATAATTTAAGTTGAAAGGTATTAAATTATGATTAAAAAAGTTTTATTTGGAATTATTGCAGTATCTGTTATATTTTTTGGATTAAAAGCAGTTGCATCAACCCCATCAAATGCGACATTCCCTCACTGGCAAAAATCTCCGATTAATGTATATATACCAAAAGATGCAAAAGCAGCTTCAATGCAGCGCGCCTTCTCAAAATGGCAAAATGAGAGCGGAAGTAATTTAAAATTTAACTTTGTAGAAAAAGGTCCTGCTGATATTGATGTAATATTTGCCGAACAAGTAGATGGAAATGATGGTCCTGTTGGTTCATACAGCGTCAAAATATCAGGACAAAAAATTACTAAAGCTGAAATCAAAATTCTAACAAAAGGTCAAAAAGCAAAAAAATATTCAAATAACCTTGTATATACAGTAATGCTTCACGAAATCGGACACGTATTAGGTTTGCAGGATGAATCACGCAAACCTACAAGTATTATGTATATGCCGGTCAGTGAAAAACAAGATATTCAAAAATTTGATATAAGAAAATTATATAAAATTAATGGATGGTCATTTGCTCAACATAATTTCCACTAATTATTTCCATTTATAAGCTTTTGCAAGAGCATTCAAATCACTTTGAATAATTGCTTGGTTTCTACTAATTGCAGCAGGATACATTATGCTTGCGCGATCAGTGGAATGATCTAACAAGCCTATCGCATGTCCTATTTCATGAACCATAGCACGGTAAATTCTATCTTTTGGCATAAGTTTACCTGCCGAACCCGGAACATGATCTGCAATATCAATTTGAGCAAAAACTAATTCACCCGTAGCCATATTTCGCTGAGAATGAGTAACTCCAATTGCTTGTTCTAACCCGGCTCTTGAAGCATCTTTGACAAATTTTACCCTTATTTGTGCATTTTCAGGACTACTTACATATTTAAAAATAATCTTATCGTGAGTAACTATAGACCATTTTGCAAATGCCTGTTTCATTAGTTCCTTTTTGGAATTAGGTTCAATATAAGTCCTTATTGACCTAGGATTTACCCAGTATGAATTAGCCGCAAAAACAACCACACCTGAGATTAAAAACATAAATACCATTAAAAATATAATTAAAATTTTTTTCATTTTACCATCCATATATATTTGCTAAATTCTTCAAATCAGATTTAAGAATCTCTTGTCTGTCATCTTCTATTTCATACATTATGCTAAGCGGATTTTTAGAATGTTCATCAATTCCAATGGCATGTCCAATCTCATGAAGCATTACAGTATAAACAGCATCTTTACCAAGCTGATGCCCATATGCAGTTTTTTCTGCAATATAAATAATAGCCCTAACCATATGGCCACTTCCTGAATAACTTGATTTAGTTAATCCAATTTCTCTTTCTGCATTAGGAACTACATTAACAAATTGAACAATTACCTGTGCAGTTTTCGGAGAATCAACATATCTGAAGATAACCTTATTATTAGTTAATCTTGACCATTCGGCAAAAGCATGTTTCATCATAATTGTTCTTTTATGATTCGGAGGTATATATGTTTTAATTTTTGTCGGATACTGCCATTTTCTGACAGATTGCGCTATACCTTGCGGTACAAATACCCAGATAACCATTAAAATTATACATATTAGAACAGCTATTCTCTTCACAAAATAATGCCTTTCTCTCATGTTCTTTCAACACACATTTTAAATATCGACATTAAAATTTGAAAATTTAGGAAAATTTAACAAGACTTATAAAAACTTTACAAATTACATAAACATATCAGGTGTGAATTATAATAATATTGGATGACAAAAGAGATTATTACAACTAACGAAACAAAGCCGGCACGCAAAAAATACGTGCTTAAAAAACGTGAAACGACAAGAAGTAATTACAAAGTAAACTATGAAACAGATCTTAATCAGGCACAACTGGAAGCTGTAATATCAAAGGAAGGTCCGATTCTCGTAATTGCCGGCGCCGGTTCAGGTAAAACCAAGACTCTTACCTACCGTGTTGCAAGACTAATTGAAGACGGGATAAAACCTGAAAATATTCTACTTTTAACTTTCACTAAAAAAGCTGCATCTGAAATGCTTTCACGTGCTACCATTGTACTTGATGATAGGTGTGAAAAAGTCGCAGGCGGAACATTTCATTCTTTTGCAAACATAATTTTGCGCAGATATTCCAAACTTTTAAAATTAAAAAATAATTTCACAATACTTGATAAAACAGACTGTGAAGATATTATAAACCATATTACAGGACAGATTTATCCAAAAAAAGAAAAAAGATTTCCTAAAAAAAGTACTATTCTTGAAATTTATTCAAAAAGCGTAAACAAAGAAACTCCTACAAAAACCATAATAGAAGATGAATTTCCGCAATTTACACACTGCGAAGAAAAAATCATCGAAATTCATAAGGCATATGTTGGATATAAACGGGAAAATTCAGTACTTGATTACGATGATTTGCTTTTATATGTAAAACTACTGCTTGAAAATAACGAAGGGTTACGCAAGACACTTTCTAACCAGTACCAATATATAATGGTTGATGAATATCAAGATACAAATACACTTCAAGCAGATGTAATTAAACTTTTAGCTTCAGAACATAATAATATTATGGCTGTAGGTGATGATGCGCAAAGCATTTATTCTTTCCGCGGAGCAAATTTCAGAAATATTCTTGACTTTCCGAAACTTTTTGAAAATACAAAAATCATTAAACTTGAACAAAATTATCGCAGCACACAAAATATATTAAAACTTACAAATACCATAATATCAAAAGCTAAAGAAAAATATGCAAAAACTTTATTTTCGGAAATTAAATCGCCAGTTGTACCTGCATTGATTTGTGCAAAAGATACCCAAATGGAAGCTGATTTTATTTGTCAAAGAATCCTTGAACTTCTGGATGAAGATATAAGTCTTTCGGATATTTGTGTTCTTGCACGCAATGCGAGAATGTCATATTCTTTGGAAATCGAACTTTCCAAACGCGCAATCCCTTATCAAAAATTCGGCGGTCCAAAGTTTATGGAAACAGCACATATAAAAGATATAGTAGCTCACTTAAGAGTAATAATTAATCCTGATGATATAATAAGCCTGACAAGAATTTTACTTTTATTAAAAGGCATTGGAGCATCAACAGTTAATAGCGTTATCCCAATTATAAAAGGACAGCTGAATCCGAATATAAAACTTCTTCCATCAAAAAAAGCTGACAGTATTATACCTATGCTCAAAACTCTGGATAAGCTGAGCCATTTAACGACATCTAAAAAACCATCCGATATTGTTGAAGAAATTATCGCATATTATCGACCAATTTTGAAAGACAAATACGATGATTTTGCAAAACGTGAAAAAGATTTAGACCATTTCCAATACCTTGCAGGACAGTATTCAAATCTTGAAGATTTTATAAGCGATATGGCACTAGAACCGCCGGATTCCAGTGTTGAGGGAATGTACAAAAGAAATTCCGATGATGAAGCACTTACAATTTCAACGATACACTCTGCAAAAGGCTTAGAATGGGACAGCGTGTTTATAATAGGCGCAGTAGACGGAAGATTCCCGAGCGCATATTCTTTTAATTCAGAAGAAGAAATGGATGAAGAACTACGCCTTATGTATGTTGCAGCAACACGTGCAAAAAATAATTTATACATAACATATCCTGTTGATATGTATGATTATTCAATGAATATGGTACTTTCAAAACCATCAAGATTTTTAAACGGAATTGATGATGAAATTTTAGAAATGTGGGACATTACAGAAGAATAAATTAAGCACTAATAGATTCGGAATCCGGTTCAGAATAATAAAACTTAAATTTCAAATATAAAGGAGAATTAATGTTAATAAAAATATATACAGACGGTGCCTGCAGCGGTAACCCGGGAAAAGGCGGCTACGGAACAATACTAATCGCCAAAGATGATAACGGAAAAATTCACAAAAAAGAATTAACTGAAGGCTTTAAAGTTACAACAAATAACAGAATGGAACTTTTAGCCGCAATTATCGGTTTAGAAGCCCTCAAAAAGCCATGTGATGTCGAACTAACCTCAGATTCCAAATATCTTGTTGATGCATTTAACCAAAATTGGATAGAAGGCTGGATAAAACGCGGTTGGCGGGGATCCAATAAACAACCGGTTAAAAATCAGGATTTATGGCAAAGACTTTTAAAAGCAAAAGAACCGCATAATGTAAAATTCATATGGATAAAAGGTCATGCCGGTCACGAATACAACGAACGCTGCGATAGAATGGCAGTAGAATCAGCAAACAGTGATAATCTACTTGATGATAAAGGTTTTATACAGTAATTTAATCGAAATCCACCAGATCTTTCATCGAAACCTCAAGTGCATTTGATAATTTTAACAATGTTTTTAAACCCGGTTTATTAATATTCACTTCAATTTTCCCAAGATAATCCAAACTTATACCACACTTTTCAGCAAGTTTTTCTTGTGTTAAGTGTGTTTGTTCACGCAAAAATTTTACCCTTCCTCCAAGTTTTTTATAAAATTCATCTTCATCCATTTGACAATTTTACTGGAAATGATAACATAATCTTACTGGAGTATACCCAGTAAGATTATGGAGGATATATGAAAAAAGTATTTACACATGCAAAAGGTGTTATGTGCATTGCTATGCCGCCAGTATTTTCTAAAGCAGGTTTTACGTTAGCTGAAGTATTAATTACTCTTGGTATAATCGGCGTAGTTGCAGCAATGACCATACCAACACTTATTGCTAACACTGTTGGAAACAAATACCGTTCATCATTTAAAAAAGCTGTTTCTACCCTTTCACAAGCTGCCAGAATGAATAAAGCAAATTATGACTGGGACTTTGCTGATGTAAATATTCCTTGTAATCAAGAAAATTTCCAAACTCATATGTCAGAAACCCATATGTCAGTATGTGCAATTTTTAATAGCAATCTATCATCAAAACAAAGTTATTATAGAGAAAACACATTAAATAAAATAATAAATTATGAATTCAAAGGAAATACTATAGGTTTAAGCAAAGGCGGCGGTCAATATACAATATATTCACTTGCGGATGGTACTTTATTTGGAGTAAGATCATCTTCTTTTAGTTCAGGATGTTCATTACCCACAGGAAAAAAACTATCAACAGAACTTACTAATGGTAATTTACAAAAATGTACAGGATTTATCGATGTAAACGGCTTTAATTTACCCAATGAAGAAACTAAATGTTCTATTGGTACAACTACGAAAAACATAGAAACTGATTGTATTGTAAAAAACAAAGATATAAAAGATATTTTTCCTATTGTTTTCCATGACTCTATTGTAGAAGGTGCAACAAATGCATCAAGATACATCCTGCAAACAACAAAGTAACAAATTATTACATTTATAGTAAGAGAGAGTTGAAAAATTTTCTTGTTTACACTATGATTAACCTTGCGATTATTTAATTATAAAAAACAATATATTCGGCTTGGAGAAAATATGAAAATTACCTCAGTAAACAGAACTCTCAAATTCGGAGCTCAGAATCAAGATGTTAACTTTGATGCCTCTAAAAAAGAGAAAAAGAAAAAATATGTCGATCCTCTTGCTAATTGGCCTATGCGAGGTCTTGGTTATACCAACGATATAGGTATTGCCATAAACGAGCTTGCTCCTGCTACAGCAAGATTATTCTGGGTGCCTGCATTAATGTATTTCGGTGCTGACATTTATGATAAATACAAAAATAAAGGGGATAAATATAAACCTAACGCTCAACGTGCATTTAACCAAGCAGTTTTCCAAGCCTGCGCAAGTATTTTATTCCCTGCAATTTTCGGACACATAGGAATGAGTGCATTTTCCCAAATCGATAAATTCAGAGGCGAAAAACTCTCAACAAATGCAAAAGAACAAACTCTTAGATTTATCAAAGCCCACGCAACTATTGATAACGTAGCAGAAGGGGGAGTACATCGTGATGAATTAATATCTGATTTTGAAAAGTCTTATAACAAATTCTACGCTGCAAAATCAAGACATTATCAACACAAAAATATTTTTGTCAAAATGTACGACAAACTTTTAGCTAACTGTAAGCATGGAGCTATCGCAAATTCTAACGAAGAAAGAATCAAAGCTTTTGCAAAACGTCAATTTATTGAAACGATAGACAATTGCAAAGATGCTGAAACTGTTAAAAATGTTCTTGATAAAAAGATTTTCAAACTTAAAGCCTGGAAATCAGCAGGTGCATTTACAGCAATTCTTTTAACGGCTCAAGCTATTGATAAATTTGTTGAAAAAGTTATTATTAAAAAAGTCGTTCAACCAATTCAACAAAACGTAAATAACAAATACTCTTTTAATGACTTCAACAAATCAAAAACGGAACAAAAGTAAAATACTTTGACAACAGATATCACTCCATTTTATAATAAATAAAAAGGAGAAGAAATGAAGTTACCTGAAAATATTTCGGATAATGCAAAACAAGAATTAGAAAAGCTTTTAAATGGAAACAAAAATTTTATAAATGGCACCCCCACAGCCAAAAATATGTGTCTTTCAACATTACAAAAACTTGCATTATACCAAGAACCTTACGCATGTGTTTTAAGTTGTTCAGATTCTCGTGTAGTACCTGAAATAATTTTTGATTGCGGAATAGGTGAGCTTTTTGTAGTAAGAGTTGCCGGAATTGCGGTAGGACCAAATGTCTTAGAAAGTATTGAATATGCAATAAAAAAACTTCATGTACCGCTTTTAATCCTTTTAGGACACGATGATTGCGGAGTTATGACATATGCAAATGAACATTATCCACAAATGACAGAACATTTTCAATCTATCCTTAAATGCGTTTATCCTGTAATCGACAATGCAGGACAATATGAATGCAACAACAAATTTGCAAGAAAACATACTCTCTGGGTTGAAAATTACTTAAAAGAAAATTCATCCATAATAAATTCCGCCATTAATGAAAAAAAATTATATATAGCCAAATGTCACTTTGATCATAACAGTGGAGAAGTTTATTTAATAGATGAAAATTTAAACAGAATTTAAGCTAAATAATTCATTAATTTATTCAACAGTTGAGCTTTTTGATGAAATCCAGGGAATTCTGCAAGTTTTTCGCCGTTTTTTAAGAGTACAAAAGTCGGAAACCCTTTTACTCCAAACTTTTGAGCGAGTTGCGGTGATTCTTCACAATCAACCAAACCCACCCACATATCAGAATCCTCAAGTTCTATTAATTCAATTCGTTGTTTTTTACAATACGAACACCATGTTGTATAAAATTCTATAAGTTTTAAACCATTTTTTGTTTCTTTATCAAAATTATCTTCATTTAATTCAACTAACATATTTATCTCCTTATTTTTTTAATATTTTAATATTATTATAAAATTTTTATATCCAACACATTGATAAATTAATATACATTAATATTTCAACTAAAGTATAGCAAATAATATTATTCAGTGATTTAATATAACCATGATTTATTTCAACGGAATTAATACAACATCAAACATATATTTTAAACAAAAAGCATCCAATGTAAAAACTTATCCTAAGCATACCAAGAGTAAAGATTCTTCTATAGGAAACAAAATCACTATAGAAGAAGGTTATGGTCTTATTTTACAGGGAATAAAAAATCAAGGCAAAGAACTAATTTCTTCAATTATAAATCATCCATTAAAAACAGCGGCATTAGTTAGTGGAACAACTTTAGCCATGATGGCTTTGCCTTTTATAGGTATACCAACAGCAGTTGGGGGAGGAATTTTAGCCATCGGATTTGCAGGGTTTTCACTTGGTAAAACATTTATTCATACTTACGAATTTATAAAAAATAATAAACAAGGAAAGTATCACTTAGCAAGAACAAATCTTGAAAAACTCGGAGAAGATACATTTGATACTGTATTGTCAGTTCCTTTTGCCCCAAAAGCCATTACAACCCTTAAAAACTTTTCAAAATTTGGTAAAATAAATTTTAATTCAGAATTGATTTTGCAATTAAAACAAACAAATAAATTATCAGAAAAATTTAGCTTATTTAAATATACAGATAAAGAATTATCAAGAAGCTTAAATTTTCAAAGTGCAGTTGAAAATGAACTTGCTAAATTAAAACATCTAAGTGAAGCAGAAAAAACAAATCTCCATAAAGAATTGCTTGATTTCAATGTTACTATCGAAAAATTACCAGAAGTTGTACTTGATAAATGGGCAAAAATAAGAGGAATCAAAACCCAGCCGGATATTAAATATACTTCACTTCCTAAAAATACAAAAGCCATAGCTTGTGCTTCAGATTGTTCAATTGTATTGAATAATTATAAACTTAAGATTCCTAATGAATTTAGTAATTATGAACTAATTTCCTACATTGCCGACAATGATAACTATATTATGAAATATAAAGATACAAAAAACGGTAAGGTAATAATAGAAACTATAAATAAAAATATTTTTGATTCATACAATAAATTATGTGAAATTCATAATAAATTATCACCACAAGCAAGCAAGATTTTAACTCTTATCCATGAGAGAGAACATATTCACCAGTTTGCCCAAATGACACAAACCAGAGGACTTGATTGGTTGAAAAATAATATTACTCAACGCAGCAAATACTTATTTAATAAAATGATTGATGAAATGAAACAAAAAATTTATACTGGAAATGAATATAAAAGAATCAATTCTTATTTCGAAGTTCCAAAATTTGATACTCCTGCATCCTATATTAAAAAACCGATAGAAATAGACGCCAGAGCTTCAGAATATAAAGCCATAAAAAATTCTGTTTTTCAAACTCTTGATAAAATTTTCAAAAAAATTAACAGTTCTAATAACATTTCAATCGAAAAAAATATTTTAATTAATGATGCCAGAATTGAATCAGCGGCCTAATATCTTAGTGGAATTTTTGAACGAAAAACTTCTTTATCCTGATATCCAAAATTCAAAAGCATTCTATTCGTACTGGTATAAAAAATATTTTCATCAAATGTTGGTCCAATATTAACAGATTTAACCGCATTTTTTGAAAATTTATATTCCAAATATGGAACAAATAAACCGTTTTTCTCAACAACACCCGTTGGCTTAGAATTTTCAGTCCCAAAGACATTTACAATTACAATCCTATATTCATGTTCATTTTTAAATTGCGGATTCTTAAAGAATATACTCACAATACTTAAAACATCAATAAGTTCAAATAATATATCAAAAAGCTTGACATCATTAGATTTTTTACTTTTTAAAGCTCGTTCAAAAAGCATATTCCACTTTTTAAAAATCGCATGAATTATCTTTATTTGTTTTTGCTTGTCATAAATTACACAGCCATAAACAGGAAGATAATTATTTTCAGTCATCTCTGCTATTAATTTTTTCTTATCAAAGCCTATATTATAACCGGTATAATTTTTTCCTTTTGCATAATTATTCCATAAAGTTAGATTATCACTCTCTGTTGAAAATGAAGTCGTAAAATATTCAAGTTTATTGACAAAATCATTATCACCATCAACAATGTGCTTATATTTATTTCTAAAATGATTTTTAATCTTATCAAATAAATCTGGATTAAGCCCTTCAAATTCATCAATCAAATTTACAATAAGTTTATAAGAATATGCAATTTCTTCTTTGTCGTTAAGATAAAGTGCATTTGAAAATCTTAAAGCGCCACCTGATAAAATATTCAATAATTTTTCAGGTTTTGTATAATGATAAATCGTGCAGTTTACATCATCATCAAGAATACGCTTAATTTTGGGGATTTTTTCCAGCAAATCATCATAATACGACATCAAGAAACCTCACAGATTATGTATTAATTATAACATATTTTTAAATATTTTTCCAGAGCCCCTAATGCTTAATTGATTTACCTATGCGTTTTTTAATCTGTTCTAATTCTTCTTTTGTAAGATATTTTGCAAAATGTGCAAATTCTTCCATTATTTCCCAAGATGAATAATTACCTGTTTCTACTCTGCGAATCCATTCATTAACTTCTTTTGTCATCATAATTTAAACTCCTTTAAACACTAATTTTTGACAAAAATTTATCAACCTCACACATAACATTATCTATTTCAATCATTTTCATACAAGGTGAATATAATTCACTTGAGCCCTTCAAATATTTACATTTAATATGGTTACACGGAGCACACTCCATTGGCGAAACAACAACAGAACAATTACTACCGCAAGGACCGGTTCTTTCAATCGGCATAGAACCAAAAAGCCCAACAGCATTAACACCAAGAGCTGATGCAATATGCAATGGCCCACTATCTCCTGATATTAACAAATCAGAATTCTGAATTAAAGCAGAATTTTCATCTAAAGATAATTTTGAAACAAATGAAACAGAATTTTTAATCCGTTCAAGCGGTTTCAAAACCTCTTTATCAACCTCAACTCCGGTAATTAAAATAGTTCCGTCGTATTTATTTTGAATTTCTTCACCCAATTTAATCCATTTTTCAACAGGATAAGTCCTTCCTTGCCTTTTTGCGAAAACATGTCCCGCATTTAAAACAACAAGCGGACGCTTATAAGTTGATAATACAGCTTTAACTTTAGCCGAAATCTCAGGATTCAAATACATTTTTAAATCCGAATACTCTTTTATATCCGGAAAAGCTTTTTTAGCTGTTTCCCAGTAATTTTTAACCGCATGCAGCTTAGATTTTTTTCTATAGTTAAAATGATGTTTAATATTTGCTAACAAAGCTAAAAAACGAGTTTTAAAAGATGGCTGTAGATTTATAACTGCATCAAAATTTTCCGCTTTTAAATTTCTTGCATATTCAAAAGTATACTGTGAAAATGCTTTAAAATCTTTTGATTCAATAGTCCAAACCTTTGAAATATTTTTATCAAATTCAAGTATAGATTTACTTATCGATGTTAAATAGTGTATTTCAACTTCCGGATGGGCTTCTTTAATTGCACGAAAAGTATTTGTAGTATGAATCACATCACCAATTGCACCGGTTCGAATTATTAAAATTTTTTTTAACTGTTTCTTTTTTGCCATATTAAAAAACTCTTTTAAACTCTATTTTAAAAAATCATCAAGACGCTTCACCGCTTCTATTGTATTTTCACGACTTCCAAAAGATGTTAAGCGAAAATATCCTTCACCATTTTTACCAAAACCTGACCCTGGAGTTCCAACAATTTGAACATTTGTCAAAAGATAATCAAAAAATTCCCAAGATGTCATATTATTCGGACATTTTAACCAAATATAAGGGGAATGAGTTCCGCCAATATGCCAGATGTTATGTTTTTTAAGAACTTCTGAAATAAGTTTTGCATTTTCTTTGTAGTAATTCAAATTTTCCTGAATTTCTTTTTGACCTTCTTCGGTGAATACTGCTTCTGCACCGCGTTGAATAATATATGGAACGCCGTTAAATTTAGTTGTTTGGCGTCTTAACCACATTTTATTCAAAAGTCCGTTTTCAATAGCTTTTGGAACTACTGTATAACCACATCTTGTTCCTGTAAATCCTGCCATTTTAGATAATGAGCAAAATTCAATTGCACAAGATTTTGCACCTTCAATTTCATAAATACTTCTTGGAAGATTTTCATCGGTAATAAAACATTCATAAGCTGCATCAAAGAGAATTACGCTATGATTATCATTTGCATAATCCACCCAGGCTTTTAAGTGTTCTTTATTATAAACTGCACCGGTTGGATTGTTTGGAGAACACAAATAAATTATATCAGCCTTCACAGATTTATCAGGAAGCGGAAGAAAATTATTTTGCGCATTTGCATCAATATAAACAATTTTTCTTCCAGCCATAGTATTTGTATCAACATATACAGGGTAAACCGGATCAGGTACCATTACAGTGTTATCTGTTGCAAACAAATCCAAAATATTACCTAAATCAGATTTTGCACCATCAGATATAAAAATTTCATCTGAGTAAAGATTTACACCATTATCAGCGTAATATGCCTGAACCTTTGATTTTAAAAAGTCATAACCTTGTTCGGGACCATAACCATGAAAAGTTTCTTTAACACCCATTTCAACAGACGCCTTTTTTAAGGCTTCAACAACCACTTTACACAATGGTAATGTTACATCACCAATACCAAGCCTGATAATTTTTTTATCAGGATTTAAAGCAGCAAATTCACTCACTTTTTTTGCAATTGTTGAAAATAAATAACTGTCCGAAATATTTTGATAATTGGTGTTTATATTCATAAATTCTACTCCCTGCTTGTCATGTTTTTTACAAAAAAATTATAACATAAATTATCAAAGAGTATTAATTATATTAAGCGAACAATGACAATGGATTAAATAGATTTTGCAAAAAAGCCAAAGGATTAAAATTTTGCTGTTCTTTTTGTACATTTTCTGAATAAAATTTATCAACATTTTTTGCAGACATTGGTGCAACAGTTAAGTTTAATGCCATTGCTTCAAAATCACCACGCGGAATTCTCTCCTTTTTAGAAGTATTCCAAGGATTAACAACTTCAACATAGTCATCTGTGATTTTAGAAACTGTCAATGCATGTCCACCGCCTGCTTTTGTAGAACCATCCGGCCCGTTTTGTGCAACACGAAAACCTACAGTAATAGAAAATTCACCTTCTTTACCCTTGTATCTGTCAAGCATTCTCTGCAAGTCAGATTCTTTATCGTAAACATGGTTGACCTCAACTATACCTTTAGAAGCTCCTAAACACCCTTTTGAGAGTTTAGAATCTTCACCTACATAACCATATTCACCAGGCTTATATAATTTTACATTCTTCTTTTTTTCTCGTCCGGCTTCATAAACATCAGATTTTTGACCTGTCAAAATGTAAACTGCATCATACATCTGACCACCTTTTAAAGTATCAGAATCACATCCGGGACCAAATTGTCCTGCTATATACTTTTCACTTTTCTGACCTAAAGCCTTATTTGTTTGAGAAACTTCAGCCTTAAATGCTTCCATGGCAAGTTCCAGTAAAATAACTTCAATATCACCGTAAGAGTATGCCCTACCTGCTTGTTGTTTAGCTTTCTCAACTGCAGCTTGAGTAATTGTATACTGACCTGTTATAAAACATTTATCTTCATTTCCCTGCTGAATATAATGATTGCGTGCAGCAACTGCACCGGGTAATGTTACTGTAAATGTTCCATCATTATTTTTCTGAATATTTTTCATCAAAATTTCTTGCCCATCATTTGTTCGTTTTATGGAATCAATTGATGCCAAAAGATAACAATCTCCACGCTTTCCTTGACAAAAATTATCAATCTGTCCATTATCAAGCGCTACATTTTCATCATATTGATGTTTTTTATCAGGTCTTGCGGCAAACTGATCCGCAGAAGACCCTGAAAGTGTAGATACAGTTATACTATCACTATCAATAACTCTTTTACCGCCTCTTTCAGGACCAAGCAGATAAGGAGTCCCGTTTTCTGAAGATATATTGGGTCTAACTCTTTCAGGATTATGATTAATATAATCAATAATCATTTTCCTATACTTTTCATAGTCAACAATAATTGGTTTTCCGTTTTTATCTTTTATTACAATATATCGCGGTTGAGTACCTGTTATTAACCTCTTTTGAGATGCATCATTTCCTAAATACGCTGAAGAACCTAAACTTTCCAAAACCATAAATTTCTCCTAAATTCCCCTGTGTAATAATAAACAAAATTTTTGCATTAAAATTGCTCCAATAAATTTTCAAAAGTTACAAATTTTAATATTAAATAAATTTAACATTTTGACAAAAATTATTTTTTTTTTGACTTAATTCTGCTATAGTCATAAAAAATGACTATGAATGTAGTAATATAGTTTGAAAAGGTAAGTAATGGTAGAATATATACTTCACAAAACAAAAGAAGAAACATCATTAAAAAACCACAAAATGTATGTTTCAACCCCTTATAACAGAGTTCAGGCAGTAGAAGAGAGATTAAAAAAGATTTTTGATGATGAATTGAAATCTGAAGATTCAGTACTTGTCAGTTATAAACCGGCAATCATCTCCAAATTAGCAAAATATTTATCAGGACATGTTACTCGTCCGGCATCAATCGGAATTGCAGGAGAAACAGCAAGCGGAAAATCTACTATAACACTTGATATTATTGATACAATTAAATCTTTTGCTACAGAATTTGAAATTGAAGATGCAATTACAAGAGTAAATACAGATGATTATTATTACGATCGTTCAGAAATGGTAAAAGCCGCAGGAAGCTTTGCAGAATTTGCAAAAAATTATGATTTAGATGTTCCTCAAGCTCTTGAACTTGAATTAATGAGTGAACATATTAAAGAATTACTAACCGGTAAATCAGTATTTTTACCAAAATATGACATGTCTGGCACTGCAAAAAGATTTGACAATCATACATTAGCACATCCTTCCAAAATTATTATTTCGGAAGGATTATTTGCGCTTACTGAAAAAATTAAAGATGCGTTTGACTTCAAAATTTATGTTGATGTTAGACCGGAAGTTCAAAAAGAAAGATTTTTCGTCCGTGCTGCAGAAAGAGATTTAGGCGAATCTGCAAAAGGTATTTATAAAAACGCATCACAAAAAGCAGAAATTTATATCAGACCTTGCAAAAATGATGCTGATATAGTACTGTCAGGCGAAGCAGTTAGAGCTAAATACAAAGCTTTCTTAAATAAATTAATCAATATTGTTCAGCAAGAAAATTTTAGAAATAAAATCATCCTTTAAATGTAACAAAATACTAATTTCTTGAAAAATTTAAGATATATTCTAAAATATTACTTGGATAGGTATCTTTCAATCTAAAAGAAATTAATGAATAATAATCTTGGGATAAAAAAAATATTAGCTATTGCTGCTTGTACAGCCATTATAGGATGTATTGGCAATTACGCCTATTCGGATGTAATTACGATTGAAAGTATAGCTACAGCTAATGGGTCTACAGGAAAACTACACCAACTTGGCAATATTGGAAAAGATTATGATTGGACTTCTGCCTCCTCTCATATTGCCAATTTAACTACAGGAAAATTAGTTATAAACGAATACAGTTCAGAAGTTGTAAACGGAATTTTAAATGCAGTTGGCGGGAATCTAGTAGTAAACAGCGGAGTACTTACACTTAACTCTGGCAGTTCAATTGCAGATGCAGTTACCACAACTCTTTCTGAAAACTCAGTTCTTAATATTGCAGGTGGTTATGCATCTTTAAGTTCAGATGATATTTTAGCGGGTACAATAAATATCCAAGCCGGTCATTTAGATATGGATAATCAAGAAGTTTTTAATACATTTACTCAATCTGGCGGCGAAAGCTATTTTGATTCTGTCACAATTTCAGGAAATTTCAACATAAGCAATGGTTCTGCAACTATTTCAGGTTCTACCATCACTAATAATATTTCACATACTGGTGGTGACTTGGAAATTGAAAACTCTACCATCAATAAAAACATTTTGCATACCGGTGGTAATCTGGAATTTAATAATACTACCAAAAATTCATCATCTCAAATAGTACACTCTGGTGGCAGTTTAGATATTACAGGTTCCGGTTTTGATCTAAATAATGACGGCGATATAATTGCCGGCGGGGAACTTAATATTGGTATCGGAGCAGGTTCAACAGTTTTAAATATGACAACCGGTGAAATAACTTCTAATACGGAAGTTAATATTTCTAATAACGGTACTTTAAATTTATCTGGAGGAAATCTCACTCTTGATAGTTCTGATAGCTGGAATGGTACAGTAAATATGTCAGGAGGAAACTTAGCACTTGTTGGAATAAATAAAAACACAACTGCAAAATTTACCCAAACCCAAGGTTCAACAACAATATTAGGTGATTTTGATTTAAATAATACCAATGACAACATCTCTGGCGGCAATTTAAATATCGGAGATAGTAATAATGAAGGATATTTAACAATTTCTAAAGGTACAATCGGTCAAGGCGCAAGCGTGAATTTAACTTCAAACGGAGTTATTGATATTACCGGAGGAAATGTAACACTTGATGGTGCAACAGATACATGGAGCGGAGCATTAGGTATTTCTCAAGGCACACTTAATCTTAATTCAATGGGAAAAGATACCGAAGCTGTATTTATACAAAACGGCGGAACAACTAATATTACCGGTTCCGGATTTAGTATGAATAATAATGCTGATGAAATTTCTGCAGGTAAAATAAATATAGGAACAAACTCACAAACCGGTAACTTAAGTATAAATAGTGGCACAATAAGCCAAGATGCAACTATAAATTTATCAAGCGGAAGCTCTATAAAACTTTCAAAAGGTGAAGTAAATTTCGACTCTGATGATACATGGGATGGAAATATTGATGTATCAGGCGGGACTTTAAATATACAAAATACTACTAAAACCGGTTCATTAACTCAAATTGACGGTACAATAAATATTACCGGCAAAAAATTTGATTTAAATAATACCTCAGACTTACTTGATGGAGGCATCGTAAACATAGGAAACGGTACAACTTCATCTAAACTAAATGTTTCACAAGGTACAATAACTGCTGATGCAACTGTTAATATTAGTGAAAAATCTTCACTTAATATAAACGGGGGTAATGCAACATTAAATAATGATGATACTTGGGACGGTGATATTAATATATCAAGCGGAAGTCTTGCTCTTGTTGGTATCGGAAAAACAAACGGAATATTAACCCAAACCGGCGGCTCTACAACTGTTCTAGGCAAGAATTTTGATCTTAATAATGATAATGATTATATTGCTGGCGGAGATTTAACAATAGGTAACGGAACCGTTGCATCTGAGATGAACGTATCAAAAGGTTCCATTTCAAAAGACACTAATGTTAACATCACAAGTAATTCAACATTAAATGTGAACGGCGGAAATGTTGCAATAGGCTCAGGTGGCAAGTGGAATGGAAAAATCAACATTTCGGAAGGAAATCTTACACTAAATAATACAACTAAAAATTCTCTTGGCAGTTTTACCCAAACTGGCGGTAAAACATCTGTAGTTGGTAATGGACTTGATTTTGATAACTTTGAAGATAGCGTTACAGGCGGAGTGCTAAATATTGGTGATCAAACAACAAAAAGTAGCCTAAGCGTATCTCAAGGTTATATAGATAACAATGCTATTGTAAATATTAACCGTAACAGCACACTAAACGTTTCAGGCGGTGAAGTTAATTTGGATTCCGGCGATTCATGGCGTGGCGATATAAATGTTACAGACGGATTGTTAACACTTGATAATCTAAATAAAAAATCAACAGGAAAATTCACCCAATCAGGTGGTAAAACAACTATCAGCGGCGAAATTTTTGAACTTAATAACTCCGAAGATAATATATCAGGAGGAACATTAAATATCGGAGCAAATTCAACAAGCCCTACAATCCTTGAAGTTTCAGAAGGTAAAATCGGACAAAATGCAAAAATAAACCTTAATAACGGTTCAACTATCAATATAACAAACTCCGGAAATGTTACTCTTGACAATTCTGACAACTGGAATGGAAACGTAAATATCTCCGGAGGCAGCTTAGCTCTTGTTGGAATTAATAACAAAAACGGAACGTTTACTCAAACTAACGGTACAACTACCATAACTGAAACAGGTTTTGATTTAAATAACACATCTGATAGTATCACAGGTGGAACATTAAATATCGGTGATGGTACAAAAGTTTCAGATATGAGTGTTTCTCAAGGAAAAATAGGAACAAACACAAAAGTTAATATCAAAAAAGCCGGCTCTTTAAATGTCAAAGGCGGTGAAGTCAATTTAAACCAAAATACTAACTGGGAAGGTAATGTAAATATATCTTCAGGTACATTGAATATCGATTCTGCCAATAAAAAAGAGACAGGAACTTTTGCTCAAAGCGGTGGAACCACAACAGTTACAGGTACAGGCTTCAATCTTAATAATACTGAAGATAGTGTTGCTGGTGGAACTTTCAACATCGGTAACGGGACAACATTAAGCGAAATTGAAGTATCCAAAGGTACAATTCATTCAAATGCAGTTACTAATATCAATACAAATTCAACTTTAAAAATTTCCGGCGGTAAAGTTACATTAAACGAGAATGACACATATAACGGTAATGTAAATGTTACCGGCGGAAGTCTGGCTCTTATCGGTATAAACAAAAGTACTGATGCAATCCTAACTCAATCAGGCGGTACAACTACTGTTAGCGGAGCATTTGATTTAAACAATTCATCTGATAATATTTCAGGTGGTAACTTAAATATTGGAACCGATACAGAAGATTCTATCCTAACAGTTTCCAAAGGCTCAATTGGTAAAAATACAGTCTTAAATCTTGCTTCAAATAGTACGGTAGATATTACAGGCGGTAAAGTTACACTAAATAATAATGACAATTGGAATGGTAACATTAACCTTTCAAATGGTAATTTAAATCTTGCCGGAATAAATAAAAATCCGGCAGGTGTTTTAACACAAACAGGTGGCACAACTACCGTTACTGAAAAGAACAACACCTTAAATAATGAAAATGACACAATATCTGGTGGAGAACTTATCATTGGAACTAATGATACCGCAGGTGAACTTAATATTGAAAATGGTAAAATTGAATCCTCAACATCAGTTACAATAAACCAAACCGGCACACTTAATGTGAAAGGCGGCACTACTACACTCGATGGCGCAAATGACAAAATTAACGGCAGTATAAACGTTTCTAAAAATGGTACTCTAAATTTAAATAATAAATTTAACAAAACAACAACCGCAATCTCTAAATTCAATCAAGCCGGTGGAACTACAAATATTGATGATGCAAAGCTTACCTTAAACACTTCTGATAGTAAAATTACAGACGGTATAATAAATATAAGCCAAACAGCAGAACTTGATATAAATAATTCATCAAACAATAGTTCCGAAATAAATTCAACAAGCGGAAAATTCTCTATTCGCAAAGGAAGCAAATACGCTGTTACAAATGGCACTATAGACGAAAATTCTACTGTGACTGTTGAAAAAAATGGACAACTTGAAGTTAACGGAAATAACACAAATATCACATTAGATGGTAAAAATGATAATGTAAAAGGACATTTAAAAGTTAATAACGGAACTTTAAACCTTAAAAACGAGTTTTCAAAAATTACCACAGAATCCGGAACATTTAATCAAACCGGTGGAGTTACAAATATTTCAGGAACTTCAAAATTAACAATAACAGATGAAAATAGTGTAATTTCTGACGGAGAGATAAATATTACAGATAATTCAGAACTTAATATAAATAATGGTCGAGAACACAGTTCAAGAATAAATATTGCCGGAAGTAAATTTGGTGTCAGAAACAAAAGTACTTATACTACAACTGGCGGGAAAATTGCTTCAGATGCTGTTGTAACAATTGAATCCGCATCAAAATTAAAAATTGACGGAGATGATGCAGAAGTTAACCTTAACGGTACAAATGATAAAGTCGATGGTCATATTGAACTTAGCAACGGTAATTTATATATCTCAGATGATTTGACAAAAGTTACAGATGCTAACGGTAATTATATTCAAACCGGCGGTAATATGACAATGTCTAAGTCTTCATTAACCTTAGCTGATGCTTCAAGCGTAATCTCAGGCGGCAACATAAAAGTACAAGATAAATCAACACTTAATGTTATAGATAAAGGCGGAGATATAACAGGTGGAAATATTGTAATCGATGATACATCAGTCTTAAATTATCTTGCTTCAAAAGGACTTATACAATATGCTGACGGTAACGAAATAAATATTGATACCTCCGGTTTAATCAATATGGCAAATAATATCAGAACAAACAGCGTTATCAATAACTTGACCATAAACAACGGAGATTTTGGAAATGGAACAGCAAATTTTGCAATAGATATTCAAGCAAGAAATAATAATAACTTCAGCACAGATACTATTACTGCAAATTCAATAAAAGTTGCCACAAAAGATACCGCAGGTACCATCAGAATTTCTGATTACAACTTAAATGGTGATATTTTTGGCTATGATGCACCAATAGACAGACATATAAGACTTGGCAAAATTTTCAAAACCGATGAAATGGATAAAGAAATTAAATTTGAAGCCACAGATAAAGAAATCTTTACCCCAATAGGTTATTATAAATTAAATCCGTCAAGTGCTAATGACGGGAATTACTCACTTGATTTAGCAAGATTTAATCCGCAGGTATTTAGAGGTCAAGTAGCTTCTGCAGCATCTTATATGAACCAACTGGTTGTAAATGACACCTTGTTTAACCGTGCACAAATCAGACGTTATGGCTCAAGCTATGCTGATATGTTTAAAAATAAAACTGCAATCATTGACGGAAGTGCAAGTTATGAAAGAACTATGCGTGACGGTCAAATTTGGACAGAAATGTTTGGAAACTTCGAAACACTAAAAATGTCCCAAGGTTTAAATAAAGTTCGCAATAATTCTTGGGGCTTTATAGCTGGTGGAGATTTTGGTTTAAGAGAGCTTAAAAATGGCTGGAGTTGGATGCCAACAGCATATATTGCTTATAACGGCGGTCACCAGACATTTAATAAAGTCGGTATGTGGGAAAATGGAGCACAAATCGGCTTTATGGGAAGTTTCATGAAACATGATTTCATGGAAACAGCATTAGCCTATGTAGGAATTTATAATACAGAAATGAATGTGGGCGGCAATTCAGAAGATGCGTTTAACTATTTCTTTGGTGTCGCAAGTAAATCAGCATACGATTGGAACTTAGGATCACATTTCAAAATTCAGCCATCATTAACTTTAGCATACAATATGTTTGGACAGCAAAATTGGCATAGTGATTATGGTCAAATGAGTATGACATCTGGATTTTTAAACGGCTTCAATGTTGCACCTGGCGTAAACTTTATCCTTCAACAGGAAAGCTGGAGTATGTATGCAACAATTGCGTATGCTTGGAATTTCTTCGGTGGACTTGACGGACAGGCTGGTAATGTTGATCTTCCGCACTTGAAAATGTCACACGGATATTTACAATACGGCTTCGGTATGACAAAAACATTTACAGATAGATTTAATATGTATGCTCAAGCAACAATAAGAAATATAGGTAGAACAGGTATTATCTGCCAGGGCGGATTGAATTGGAGATTATAATTTCAACTTAAATTCATTCTTCAGTAATTTATTTATGTATCTGCTTAAGATTAATTATTGATTTATAAATATAAACGACTTCGTCTTTTTCCAATTCAGACAAAAGAGTTACAATTTTATCTATAATATCTTCTTTTGTCATTTCAATATGCTTGAAATCAAACAACTCTTTTAATTCAACATTTAAAATTGATGCTATTTTTTCTAAATTTTCATCATTAGGTCTTTGTTTACCACTTTCAATTCGAGTAAAATTCGAGCGTTCCATATTAAGCATATCCGCAAATATACCTTGCTTTATTCTTTTCGAAAGTCTAAGCTCACGAATACGTAATCCTAATTTTTGATTAAAAGTCATTGTCATATGTTTACCAATAATAGCATATCGTTTATTAGAAGAATAAAACACACTCTAAAGTAGAACATTATATTGACTTTTGTTCTATGTCATGACATTAATATAAGAAAAATTGCGTTGATATAACATTTTTTGTAAATAAATGTGCTAAGGAATTGAGGATTATTAATGAAACCAATAGAGTATGTATTTTCTGTTAGAAATAAAAATAAGCATAAGATTATTACCATATTAGGTATAAAATTAAAATTTACAAAGGACAATTTTAACTACAGACTTTGGCGATTTAAGCAAATTAAAAAGAAAGAAGGAGCAGGTAAAGCTACAAAATATTATGTTTCAAAATATTTATACGCAGCAGACTTAGCTCAAAAAGAACTTGAAACAATTCCTCAGGCAAAAATAAATCAATTGACAGAAAATCTTTGGACAATGTGGTTACAAGAAGATGTTCCGGAACCTATTCAAATGTGCCTATCGACAATAAAAAGGTTTTACCCTGAAATCATTATTATTACTGAAAAAAATCTTTTTGAATATGTAAATATTCCTGAATATATTTATGAAAAATATAAAAAAGGAATAATTAAACCACCACATTTTTCAGACTATATAAGAATGTATTTACTTGATAAATACGGAGGAACATGGATCGATGCTTCATGCCTAATGCTTGATAGAATACCTAAATTTATTTTAAAACAACCTTTTTTCATTTTACAAACACCAAATAAAAAAGAAATTTCAAACTTTTTTATACATTCCGGTAAAAATAATTTCATTACAAAAACTATAAAAATTTATTTAGAAGAATATTGGAAACATGAAAATATTACAATTGATTATTTCTTATATCACCATTATTTTAATTTTATTAGAAGAGCTATCCCAAGATTTGAACAATTATATAACAATATAATTCCATATTTAAATTCAAAAGTTCGCTATTTAACAGATAACATTGCACAAAATGCAGATAAGGATGCATGGGAATATTTATCCAAAACCAGTTTTATGTATAAATTTCAACGTAAAAATAAAAATGCTGTCAAAAATCCAAACAGTTGGTATAATTTCTTACTAAACGAATACAGAAACGGAAAACTGCTGTCAAATATTGATTCAACAGCAGTTTAAAAAAATTTCTAATAATTAACCCTAGCTGTGACAATGTCCACCGCAATGATGATGAGAAGATTCACCATGCGAGTGATGAGAACACTTTGCATCAGGATCATATGATAATGTACCAGCAAGTAATGTTTCAACTGCAGCATCAGCATTACCTACAACTCCACCGTAAAGCTTAATGTTACCTTCAGCCAATGCTTTTTGAGCACACCCGCCAATTCCGCCGCAAATTAATGTATCAACTGAATTATCAACTAAAAATTGCGCAATAGCACTGTGCCCTGAACCATTTGTTGAAACAATTTCTGATGACACAATTTCACCATCATTTACTTCAAACATTTTAAACTGTTCAGTATGTCCGAAATGTTGAAAAACTTCACCATCTTTGTATGTTACTGCAATTTTCATAAATTTTCTCCTATTTTGTTTGAGTAAGACTTTTTTGTTTATATTCTAATAAACATTTTGCTAATTGATCAGGACAACTTGTAGGTTTTGGTCCACAAGTAATCCCTTGCAATCTCTCTATAACTTCATCTATACTCATTCCTTTTATTAAACTTTTTATACCTTTCAAGTTTCCGTTACAGCCGCCATAAAACTCAGCATCAAGAACCTTTCCATCCTGAAGCGCAACTTGCATAAGCTGACAGCATACACCTGATGTTTGATATTGTATAATTTCCGGTTGCTCTGACATTTTAATATCCTCCTACTAACATTTTATTAGAAAAAAGATTATTATCAATTGTAAAGTTTCTCATATCAACATGGCAAAAAAATAATTTTATAGGATTTAAAACTCCATACAAAATTCTAAGGAAAATTATGCGCATATATAATATTAACCCATTTAATCAATATTTCACAGGTAAACGTCAAGATAGAAATACTGTTAACCAACTTAAACAAGACAATCCATATGATCTAAATTATATTAATCAAAGAAATATTTCACAGGCAATAGAAAACTTATCCGAACTTCCCGGTGAAGATAACGTGAATTTCTTATTAGATATCTCAGAAAACCTGAAATATACTACAAATATTGATTTAGGAAAAAATTCATACAATGATTGGCAGGTTAAATTAAATAATGCAGCAAAAAAATCTCTTTCAAAATCCCCGCAAGAAATTCAAGAAAAACTTGCACAAAGAATTGAAAAATTAAGTGCAAAAAAATCACTAACTGGAGAAGAACAAGAAATTTTATCATTAAGAGATCTAATTCTTTTTCAAGTCGATAAAAAGCAGCTTGAACAGATTGAAAATAAAAATATAAAAGAACTTAATCGTAACCTTGATTATTTTATTATTTCATCAGAGGTTCCGCTATCTCAAAAACTCTATATTCTAAAACGTTTGAATTATTTCATAAGCCCTGAATATGAAATTAATCCTCAATTAAAAGATAAAAAAACACAAGCACTTGCGGAAATAATCAACGATATTACAATAAACACACCGGAATCCAAAATTCCAAACATAAAATCTACAAATCAAAAAAATCACGGTATGTGTGCTGCAATCTCAATATGTCGTAAAAATTTAGCATACGAAGATAAAGCAAACTTTGTAGATATGATTTTATCAGAGCTCGACAACAGTAAATATCTTATGATATATGATATTACCAAACTAGGGACAAAAACAAAAGTTCCCATTCACAAAACAGAAATAGATTTTGAATATGCACTACAAAACGGCTATAGGATTATAGATACTTCTGCAATGTATTGGATGCAAGCAGCAAATACAACAAGTGCAGTGGGAGAACCGGTAGGTGAATATTTAACTTTTGATAAAGATAATTTTGATATGTTTCAAGATTCGCATCTTCTTCCGAATTTAGAAGATGAATTATCCGGTCAGCAAAATTATTACAGAACACTGTTTAAAACAAAATCTGTCCTTGAAAAATATAAAAAACAAGCTGAAAAATCAAAAATAGCTGATAAAATACAAATTAATAATTCACAGAAAAATATAAAAACTATTCAGAAAATTACAAATAATTTAAACAGTATTTTACAGGAAATTTCACCGGAAATTTCATTTAATAAATTACATAAAATTTCATCAGATCTTATAAAACTTGAAATCCCAACATCAGCAAAAGCAGAAAATATCTCAGATTACAGAAAAGATTTTTTATATATTCCAAATGAATCTGATAATGCAAAATTAGAAAAAATCAAAGCATTTTTATCAATTGCCCTTGATAATAAAGATTCTAACAAACTCAACCAAAAAGCACCTGAGATACTAACATTTGTAAATACAATTCATAGCCTAAACAAATCAAAACCTAACCATATAGCAGCTCGAATAAACCGTGCAGAAGCACTATATAATGCAGCAGCAGCTTATAGAACTCAATATATTTTCGGACTATATATTCCTGAACGACTTCACGATTTAGTAGTTGAAATGAACATCCCCGATAGAGAAACTGTGATTATTAAAAATATGGAATCTTTAGCAAATAAGCTGGAAAAAGGTTCATTAAATCCAACAATCCAAACTATTTTAAGTGAAAGATTTGGAGTTAATAATAATAAAGAAAAAATAATTGAAGCTCTTAACACTAATAAAGATGCAATGACACTTATTACAACTCAATTATTAGATGACTTATTTTATTCTGTACTAACAGTTAACAGAAAACATGTATTATTAAATGAAATTAAAAACACACGTTCTGAAATTGAAGAAAATTCTGATAAAGTTTTAATATCACAAACCGCAAATAATCTAAAAATAACTGCTAACAAATATAAAGTTCTTGAAACTCTTGATAAATTTATTGCAAAATTGGAATCTGAAAACTGTTCTGAAGAAGAATATATTTCAATATATAATAAATTTGGCAAAAAAAATCAAATGCTTGATTTCAAAGAAATATACGAAAAGTTAGAAAATGAATTATTTAAAGAAAAAAATGAAGATATTATTAAAGGTTTTAATGCTTTACACGGTCTAGCCCCTGATGCACCAATTGAAGAAACTGAAGATATTTTTAAAAAAATAGGAAATCAGTTCAATAATATTTCAGCAATCACAAGCAATTTGCAAAATGCCCTGGAAATAACAGATGAAAATGGAGATATATTAAACACTGTACTTTTACGCGAAATTGTCACCAAAAAACTTGAAAATATGGGAGAAATTATTCCTGCAAAAGACCTAAAAAAATTCCAAAAACGTTTTAATACAATAAATTATAAGATGACAAACACAAACGGAATCCATAAAAAATTAAAAGATCTTCCTAAAGAACTAACAACATTTTCAAAAGCAGAAAAAGAAACTCTTAATTTAATCGAATCTAAAATTAATGGCTGGTATTCTCACACTACAAGACTTTTAGAACTTCAATATAAACTTATAAAAGAACCGCTTGAAGAAATCAATAGACAAGTAGGCGTAAAAACCGGTCATAATTGGGTATCTCCTGAAGGACAAAGCGGTTTAAATTCAACACAACAAATACAAATTATAGAACAAATGACAGACAGGCCTTATTATATTGAAACCAATGGACAGCTTGCTGTTAAAAAAATAAAAAATTCACCTTATTCCGGAATTTCAGGAACATCAGTAGATCACAAAAGACCAGCAATGCATGCTCAATATATTGTTGATATAAAACCGATAAAAGTTGGAAATACAACCAAAGAAGCTCTTTTCCACGATAATACCTGGGGACCAAAAGAACACGCTAATACCTGGATTGATGAAAACGGACTTTCACGAACAGATTATAATAATGAATATGGAGGTGAACTAGGCTATATCACAGACGAAAAATATTCAAACGGTAAACTTTTGGATAATCTTTTCACAGAAGTTGGTCAAACAAAAGAGGAATATGAAGAATACAAATTCCCTATGCTTACAGATATCCTAACCCCAGGAAGGAATCCTCTTGCCGGCTCTTTTGTACGACAAATCAGACAAAATACAATGCTTAGCCCGACAATGTATTTAGAAACCCTTGAAAAACTAGCACAATCTATGACAAGAAATGAAGTTTTTACAACTATCAATAAAACTAAAAATCTCGGTCAAAATACATATAAAAAATATTTAAAAATAGAAAACAGAATTCTATCTCAAGAGCCTTTAAACAAGGGCATTAATACACTTGAAGATTATAATAATCTTTCAGATAATGACGAATTAAAAATCTTACTTGAAAAAATTGCACTAATAAAATCATTTAGCGGTATTCCTGATTCTAAAATTTTCTACAGGAAAACTACAATGGCAGAGCTGAACAACATGAAATCAATTATTCGCAAAGAAGCACACAAAAACTTTGACTATACATTTGGTAAAAATTCTGATATCACAAAATATGGTACAGAAAGCGTAAGAAATAATCTGAATACACAACTTAGCCAATTAGCAAAAGAAAATAATTTTAAATTATCACTTAATCAAATAATTAATATTGTCAATTCAATGAACAAAATTTCTAAAGAAAAATTTGACGGAAGTCTGGATACTACAATTAATCTTATGAGCGATAATTTTGCAAAATACCTCGCAACACACACGCCGGATTTTGACAATAAAAATAAAAAAATTGAAGATATTGCTAACAATGTACGTACAATGTTACGTGCAAATATGGGATTCACGTTAGCTGATTTGAACAAAACTTCATCTGCAATCCGAAAATGGATTGATGATGCTTTCGCACCATCTACAGATGAAGAATTTGTTCAAATTTTTAGAAATCTTCAAAATATGACAACAAAAGAATTTTATTCCAAATATAATTCACAAATAACTGATGAAATCATGGGAATCAAACCTATTACGGGCTTTGATGTCTTAAAACAATTCAAGGTTCTTGATGAATCTGCTATGGACTCTGTATTTAGTATGTTGTTCAACGAAGAATTTGGCTATACAACTTCAATGAGCAAAACAATTCCATCATATGACTATACAAAAACCAACAGAATCCTTCGCGGAGCGTACTACGCCAAAGAAGGACGTTCATTTGATGATATCTATATAGATTATTACTTCTCATTGTTAAGCCTAAACAGACATAAACAATATGACAAACTAAAAACCATGGCATTTAAACAGTATGGCATGTTTCCGGCATACCCAAAAGTTGATCCTGATTCTAAAAAAGATATTGAAGATATGATTCAAGATTTCTATAATGAAATTTCTAATTCAATAGAAGCAATTGAAGCTTATAAAATACAGGATCAATCATTTGAAATAATCGAAAAAATCAAAAAATATTCAAAAAAATTAGATGAGAAATCCCCACTTAGCCAAAGACAAGAAAAATATATTAAAGATTTAATGGCACAATTCCTTGAAATAAATGGTGAAGACACATCAGTTAAAGATACCATAGATGCGGGCTTCAAGATAATGGAACTTGATAGTTCTGCAACCGGAAGTGATTATAAAAAACTTATTGATATAATGTTCAATGAACTTAAAATGTTTGTAACAACAGCTGATGGCAAAACAATGCAGGATTCAGTAAAAGCCACAGTAACTGAAATTCAAAACAAAAGACGAGAGTTTGTTATGAATATTATTGAGCCTAAATATCAAAATAAAGCATACAAGTTACTGGATAAATGGCTTAGTGCAAAAATGAAAAATAACCCTAATTCTGATGATTACTTTGCAGATTTTGAAATATTTTTTGAAAAACATCGATTAACCAAAAATCCGGAAAGATTACTAAATGAATATTTATTGCTACTAGCTCAACCTGATGATAATACAAGACAGTATTCAGAAGCAGAGAAAAAACAACTGGAAGATGTAAAAGAAATTTATAAATTAAATATTAAAGGACTACTATTTCAAGCAAACATTCTGGAGATGCAACAAATTTTAATGAATTGTGCTAAAGAAGGAAATCTTAATATTGTACGTGAAGAATTCAAAAATTCCCAAATAATGTTAAATGATGGCAGAATAGTCAGTCTTGACTCAGATGAAGGACTAATCATAATCCTTGATCCACTTATGAGAGACGAAGATATTGATACTCTTGTTATGTTTATTGAACAATTAGGACTTTCTGAACGCGTTATCGAAATGTATACTAAAAATATTAAATTCGATAATGTTTATAAAAATATTAAACGCATAGATAATATTTTATTATCAGTTTCAAAACAAACTGAAATTGTAAAAAAAGAACTTGATAAACTCGGAAATATAGATAATGACCCGGACTATATAGAAAAAATCAATCAAACAAAAGAAAACATTATCAAAAAATTCAAAAACACAAACTACCGTAAATCAATAAAAATAGTTGAAGAAGGATTTAAAAACGCGTTAGCAGAAATTGAAAAACATCCTGAACTTTCGAAAACAGCATATCTTCATTTGTTTATGGAAAATGTTAAAACTGCAACATTATACGTTGCAACAAACCAAATAGATCAACTTAACTTAAAATTAATGGCATATCAAAGAATATATGATTTATTGAGAAATTTAAAAGTAAGAAAAGATTCATATGTCTTACCTTATTTAGAAAAATACTTTGAAGAAGTCAAAAAAGTTGAAGAATTTGCAAATCAACATACAAGAGATTATAAAAATCTTGATTTAAAAACCGGCAATTATGCATTAAATGATTAATAAAAAGCGGGATTAAATATCCCGCTTTTTATTTACTAATCTTTTTTCAAAAAATCCGGGACATCCAGATTCAAAGACATTTTAGGAAATCCTAAACCGTTTGAAGTTGTTTCAGAAGCAGTTACAGATGACTTACCTTGGAAATACTCAGCTGCAGAAAGCTGAACAGGTGTTTCATTAGATTTTTCTGCAAAACCTGTTGCAATAACAGTGATTTGAATTTCATTTTGAAAAGCTTCGTTAACAGCAGTACCAATAATTACATCAGCATCATCTTTAACAACATTGTTAATAAGAGTTGTTGCATCATTAATTTCGTATAATGTCATATTTGAGCTACCTGTAATATTAACAATAATACCTGATGCACCATTAATTGAAGATTCAAGAAGCTGAGAATTTATTGCCATTTCAGCAGCCTTAACAGCTCTGCCTTCACCTTGAGCTCTACCAATACCCATCAATGCCGTACCTGAATCTTTAACAACTTTTCTAACATCAGCAAAGTCAATGTTAATCATACCAGGAATAGTAATAATATCTGAAATACCCTGAATACCTCTATATAGAACTTCATCAGTTACACAGAATGCTTCTCTCAAACCAATTTGTCTTTCAACAACCTGTAATAATTTGTCATTAGGAACAACAAGAATGGAATCAACATATTTTTTTAATTTTTCAATACCTGCTTCTGCTTGAGCCATTCTTTTCTTACCTTCCCAACAGAAAGGTTTTGTAACAAATGCGATTGTTAAAATACCCAAATCTTTAGCAATTTGAGCTACAACAGGAGCTGCACCAGTACCTGTACCACCGCCCATTCCGGCAGTAATAAATACCATATCAGCACCTTCTAAAGCTCTTGTAATCTCATCTTTAACTTCTAAAGCTGCTTTTTCACCTGTTAACGGATCTCCGCCAGATCCAAGACCTTTAGTTGTTCCAACACCAAGTTGTAGTTTATTTTGAACATTACTATAAGTTAAAACCTGTAAATCAGTATTCATAAGCCAGAACTCAACACCTGCAAGTTTTGCCTTAATCATTCTATTAACGGCATTACCACCGCCACCGCCGACACCAATAACTTTAATACGGGTCGGATTTATATCAGATCTTTGATTACCGCCATAATTTGAAATAATATTTTCCATTAAACCTCCTACGTTTTAACTACATTATATACGAAAAAATCAACATTTCACTTATTTCAACATTTCGTAATAATTCACGTAAGAAGGGTAATTTTACGCATTAAAATCTAATTTATTACCTTGATGAGAAGACTTAAAAGCAAATGCGCGCATTTTTATTTGCTCTGCCTGAGCGGCAACCCTATAGTCTTGTATTGAAGGATCTCCAGGCGCTAATGCTGCACGAATTACAATATTAGCATGGTCAATTGTCTGCTGAGGATTTGCTTTATTTAAAACCGGCATTTTTATCGGCACATGACCTGATACCGGAATACCATCTGCATTACGCTCAATAGAAATTGCACCTGCGAAACTACCACCTGCAGCTTTATGTGCCATCTCATGAGCATAAATATGATTATAATTTCGATTAATCAATTCTTGTTTTGCTAAACCATTCAACATACTAAACACTCCTACTATTTTTGTAGCACACTACCAAAAATTTGTCAAGGTTTATAAGTCTTTATGATGAAATTGTTTAATACCCTTTGCATAATCATCAACAATATTTCCGTTACCGACAAGTTTATATTTATAAATAGTTAAACCTTCCAACCCAACAGGACCGCGAGCGTGAATCTTATTTGTAGAAATTCCGACTTCCGCACCAAATCCATAACGGAAACCATCTGCAAAACGAGTCGAAGCATTCATATAAACACCTGCAGAATCCACTTTATTCATAAAGTTTTCGGCATTAACAATGTCTGTCGTGATAATACAATCAGTATGCCCTGAACCATAAGTATTTATGTGTTCAATTGCATCATCAACAGAATCAACAAACTTATATGCCAAAATCTTATCACCATATTCAATATCCCAAGTATCCGGATTAGATATAAGTTTAATTTCACTCAACTGTAATGAAGCTAAAAGTTCATCTGATTTTTCGAAATCTTTATGAATCAAAAGAGTTTCAACAGCATTACAAGCACTTGGATACTGTGTTTTAGCATCAATAACAACACTAGATGCCATTTCAATATCCGCAGATTTATCAACAAAAATGTGACAAATCCCGCTAGCATGCCCAAGAACCGGAATCTTTGTATTGTTCTTAATAAATTTCACAAGATTGTTTCCTCCACGAGGAATAATTAAATTTATATATTCATCACATTCCAACATTTGTGCAACATCATCACGGGAAAACACTTGCTGAACGACATTTTTTGGAAACCCATTTACCGTATCAAGTGCAGAATTGATAACTTCCATAATCTTTTTATTAGTATTTTTAGATTCTTTACCACCTTTTAAAATTACGGCATTAGAGGATTTTATTGCAAGTGATGAAATTTGTGAAATCACATCCGGACGAGCTTCAAAAATTATACCAAGAACCCCAATCGGACAGCTTACTTTTGTTAAAACTAAATCACTATCAAGTTCACGTACAAAAAGTTTTTTCCCTACCGGATTTTCTAAAATGGCAATGTCACGTACACCTTGAATCATATCGCGCATTTTATTTTCATCAAGCTTTAAGCGATTGAAGGTAGATTTTGTAATCTCACCATTTTCAAGTAAATTTTGTGCTTCATTTAAATCATTTTTATTAGCTTCAAAAATTTCATCTTTATGAGATTCAATCATATCTGCAATCTCATTAAGCGCTTGATTTTTAATCTCACTTGACAAATCTGCAATTTCTAAAGATGCTTTTTTGGCTACCTTGGCAATATATAAAAAATCCTGTTCCATTTTACTCCTTGTTACTATAAAATAGTAATATTATCTCTTGTTATAATCGCATCATAATTTTTAAATCCCAAAATTTCTGCAATATTATCAGAATGACACCCAATAACTTTCTTACAGGATTCAGAATCATAATTAACAATTCCACGTGCGATTTCATTTTTATCTTCGTCCAAAATTGAAATTACATCACCTTTCTTGAACGTATTTTTAACAGCCACAACACCTATCGGCAGTAAACTTTTTTCAGCAAAAAGCGCTTCTTTCGCTCCATCATTAACGATAATTTTACCAACAATATTTGTAGCATAACCAATCCAACGTTTTTTATCTGATAAGTTTTCGTTAGATGGTAAAAACATTGTTCCTAAATCTTCGCCTTCAAAAATTCTTTTGATAATAAAAGGTTGTTTTCCGTTTGCAATTAAAACTTTTCCGCCAAATCTTGTAACAAGGCGGGCTGCCTTAAGTTTAGTTTCCATCCCTCCGCGACCGCCATCAGAAACCCCGGAAGCAAGCGCTAGAATTTTATCATCAACTTCTTTAACCGATTTGATAAGTTCTGCATCGGGATTGGTTTTAGGATTATCACTATAAAGCCCGTTAATATCTGATAAAATAATCAACAAATCAGCATCCAATTCACTTGCAACAAGCGCTGATAATTTATCATTATCCGAAAAACAAACCTGCATATCTTCTTTTACAAAACGTAGTGCAACATCAAGAGTTGAAACTGTATCATTTTGATTGATTACAGGAATTGCCCCAAGTTCCAACAGTTTGTTTAATGTTGTTCTCAAGCTCAAATATCTTTCCCTAACAGAAAAATCATCTTCTGTCAAAAGAATTTGCGCCGCAGTTAAACCATATGTATCAAAACCATTTTCATAAATTGACATCAATTTACCTTGACCAATAGCAGCACAAGCTTGTTTTAATGCTGTACCCTGAGTATCTTCTAACCCCAAACGTTTTTTCCCAAGCCCCACAGCACCTGACGTTACAATAATAACTTCCTTTCCTGATTTCACAAGATTTGCAATATCTTCAATAAAAGAATATACTCTTGGAAGTGAAACATAACCTTCATCATTTCTTAGTACATTTGTTCCTAATTTAATAACAATACGTTTTGCATTAATAAATTCAAATCTATCCATAAGCCTATATTATCACAAGGAATAAATCTATGCCATAAATATTTTCAATTATCAGAAGGATTGATTTTTAGCTAAATAATATTAAAATCAAGATATGAAAAAGTTATTTACAGGTATATTGTTAGTTATTTTCGGACTGTTTTCAGTAATCTTACCAATCAGCGCCAAAGATCAAGCAACATCTTATCCTGAAGATGTTAACTCTCAACAAATAGCAGATGATGAATACACCGAAGATATTGATATCGAAAAAATGTATCGTGACATGCCTGTACCTGAATTTAAATATGTCCATAATATTGACCCAGGTGAGTATCAAGATACCATGTATTCAACCTGGTCCCCATATCCGCTTTTCAGATTAACTGCACCTTTATTTTTCAAAACAGTTGCAATAGAACCAGGGTATTATCTTTTAACACCGCGCGAACATAACGGGGAATGGTTTATGCTGTTCAAACAGCAGGGAAAAGTTAAATATATTGTCCCTTGCTACCTGAAAGAAATGGTTCCGCTTGATTTTTACAAAAATAATCTTCCACAAATTAAAATGACAAAAATTCAACTAATACGCGAAAAGACATTAAAATTTGTCGGCAAACATTTCAATAGTTCTAAACGTAAACCTATCCCGGATACATATCTGGAAGCATCCGATCTTGATAATAATTTCTTATCTGTAATCGTATACTGGGGAAATTACAGATACTATATGGTTTTAAGAACAATCCAGTTATAAATTACCAAACAGGATAAATCATAAAACCACAACCCGTGATATAATATTCAACAAAGGAGATTTATATGAAAAAAATAATAAAATTATTTACAACAATTGCAATAGTATTTATAGGCTTGGGTTCATTTGCCCAAGGCGGTTACTTTAATCCTAACCTTAATATTACAGAAGTTCGCGCAAGCCACGTACTTGTAAAAACAAGAAAAGAAGCTGTACAAATCAGAAAAGAAATTAAAAATGGCGATATAACATTTGAAGATGCAGCAAGACAATACTCTCTTTGCCCTTCTGGGCAATATGGCGGTGACTTAGGATTTTTTAACCGTAAACAAATGGACCAACAATTTTCTGATGCTGCATTTGACCTAAAAATCGGTGAAATTTCAGACCCTGTTGGTACAAAATTTGGCTGGCACATCATAAAAACCACTGCTAAACGATAAATATATTAAAATTTAAACTAAACTTGCAAATTCATCAAGTTCACTAAAATTAAAAAAATCTTTCATTGATATGCCAAGACCATTACAAATTCTCAAAATTGTATATGCTCTTGGCTCTTTCATATTACGTTCAATTTCGCTTAATCCACCTTTAGAAATACCACTTTGATAAGCAAGTTGTTCAAGAGTCAACCCTTGCTGCTTTCTAAGCTGTAATATCCTCTGACATATAATTTTATTAAAATCCTGATTAATCATCCCTTAATAAATCTTCACATGTATGAACTTGTACCTTGATATTACTTCAACAAACTTTTATAATAGTTCATATGTATGAACTTTTTGGAGGATAGAATGGCACAAAAAGCATTTACACTTGCTGAAGACGCTGCACACATAACCAAACCATCAGTACTTTATAAAGCTGCCTTTACCTTGGCTGAAGTATTAATTACACTGGGAATAATAGGGGTAGTTGCAGCAATTACAATTCCCGGTTTAATGACAACATATAAAGCTAATCAGCTGCGAGCACAATTTTTAAAAACTTATTCTGTCGTACAACAAGTATTTAAGCAAATGGAAGCTGATGATGTTGCAATTGATCCGAGAGATTATAGTGATGATAAAAATGGCAGATTTTATAAAACATTCATAAAATATCTTACCAATGCAACAAATTGTGGAAATATAACAAAACGTTCTCAAAATCCTGCCTGTTATGATTATTCAACAAATACCAATGATCGACCTTACAAAACCTTAGATGGTAAAACAAGCGTCGCACCGTCATTTTTTGACGATGGACAAATTCTTCTTGCGGACGGAACACTTATACTATTTGAAAATCCGTCAAATGCTATAGGTTCACCAATTTATATAAGCATAGACTTAAATGGATATAAAAAATTACCGAACAGATGGGGATATGACCTTTTTACATTTAGATTTTTAGATGGGGAGCTAAAAACAGTAGGAGATAAAAATACTGGTTATACAGTAAATTCATCTTGTAATATAAAAACTACCAATGCAAGAAATGGTATAGCTTGTGCGCATAAAGCAAAAACAGAATCCGACTACTTTAAATGGGCATTAAAAAATATTAAAGGTTAAAAAACAAAAAATACTTGAAAAATTTTTATCTTCATGTCAAAATGAATTTACATAAAGAAATTCGTTGAAAATCAATTGGAAAGTATGGCAAGGTAGCTCAGCTGGCTAGAGCGTTCGGCTCATACCCGAGAGGTCGAGAGTTCGAGTCTCTCCCTTGCTAAATAAAAAACCAGGTTTTACCTGGTTTTTTATTTGTTTAAAACTCTAGTAAAATTCTATTTTTCATTTTTAGATGGGATCATTGCAACTATTGCCGGTTGAATAAATAAAATAAAAATTCCCACTATAATGTATTAGAGAGTTTTGGATGGTAGGTTATATAAACCAAATTCCCACACCATCGCCCATTGAGGCGATTTTTTAGTGTTGAGATTTGGCGGTCAAAATTTGCACTTTTGTCCAGTTTTTTGCACTAATTTGCACCAAGTTTTCGGAAATTTTGTTTCATACTGTCCAAATGCCCCGACACCTCCACCTTTCCTCGAATGCAAAACAGTGCAAGAAAGTGCAAAAATAATTTGTCGTGCAAAATGAGATATGCGATAAATACTTTAAGATTGATATTTCGTAATTAAGTAGTATAAAGGAGATGCTAAAAGACATCTCCTTTATGTCATTGTACTTGTTATTATCTTGAACGGTAATAACCTTTTACTTCAGTTCCATCAGAACGCGTATAAGAATTAACATAAACAACATCCCCACCAGATAATGCTTCTCGATGTAAATCTCCATTTGTTGGCATCATACCGTTAAAAGCTTTTATTTGTGCATCAATTTCTTTTTCATTGTTTGCAAATTCCTCAGGGGACATATTTCCAACATCTTCTCTTGTATAGATTTTATTACTTCCTGTTAATGGATTTGTGTAACCATAAAATTCTGATTGGTCATTTTGAAGCTGATTATCGATTGCACTTGCAAAACCAGTTGGTGAGCCATTATTCCAAACAGCTCCTACCCCTCGAGTTGGTGTGAATGGTAATTTTTGATAATCTTTAAATTGTCTTGGATCGTCTAATCCTGTAATAAGTTGTCCTGATTTCATTCTTTGTACAACTTTTTGTGCAATAATATCTTTTTGCTGAGTTTCCGGTAAAGATTTAAACTTTGGATATTCTTTGCAAATTTCGTTATATATTTGCTGACCTTGATTATTGTTCCATAAATCCATGTTGGATTCTCGCGGATCTTGCTTTTTTAAGGTCCCAATATATTCATGTCCTGAACTTACAATTTTAGCTGGTAAAATTCCGTGTCTTTTGGAAAGAATACTTTGCATATAAGTATGTCTAAACGCATCTGATTCATTATTATGTGCTACATTATTTTCTCCAATTTTAAATCCATATTGTTTTTGATATTTTAACGTATCATTAATCATTTCTTTAGTAAATTTATTCTTATTTTTATTATAATCATATTTTTGATTCATTTTTATTTCCTTTCAATTTGTTTGTACTATTATTAAGTGTATGAATATAACAAAATATATATGTGCAAATATTTTATCTTTATTGGGTAACTTTGGTTTACTTGTTATGTTGTCTTATTTGTTTCTGGCTGGACTTGTATATCCTGACTATCTTTTAGATGGATATGTCTTTGCCTTATTAGTTATATGTTCAAAAACATACATATATATAATTCCAAGCCTTTTTATTTTGTTGCCAATAGAAAATATATTAGCTCGTAAACTTATTAATAAAAAGAGTTTTTTTGATATCCAAATAAAAAATAAATATTTAAGACACGCATATAATATTATATTTTGGATTGGTATAATTTGTTCTATAATATACTTGATTGGTTATCTTTGTTTTTTTATCAATATAAAATAAAACAAATTGGTCTTAAATGGTACTGTAAATTCAAACGTATTACAGATTTTGGTATTTCTATTTAATTGTATTGCTAATTTATATTTCGTATTAATCTTCTATATAAAACCTCGCTTTCTTTTTCCTCAAGTCCAGATAAATTCGGATGCAATAATTCGCTAGTGTAAAACAGAAATTATAATGTGTTAATTATACTATACTTGTAACATTTTGTCAAAATATTGATTTTGCACTCTCCTCATCTCGTATTGAAAATTCAAAATAAAATAGCATAATAATTTCTTAATAATATTTTTAACAAAAACACTTGACTTTCCTTTCAACAAGAGCGATTAATGTGTATGCTATGACAAAAAGAAAGGAAAGCTATAGAAAATAAGAGAATTTTTAAAATTTAATACAAATAGAAACGGCGTACAATCTAAGGCAAGTGGTTTTTCGGATTTTGTGAGAGTTCCAATCTCTACTTTGGCATGTATAGTTCTAATGCCTCTATTCTTGCACTCTTATAATGCTATTGTAATATAATGTATTTTAGTATAATGCATTAGAGACTTTTGGATGGCGATTATAATGTATTAGGGACTTTTGGATGGTGGTTTATATACCACAGACGCCCACTATAATGTATTAGAGACTTTTAGATGATGGTGTTTTATAAAATAATTTGATTTGATGGTGGTTTCCGCCGTTTTTTAGTGTTAAGATTTACTGGTCAATTTTTGCACTTTTGTCTCTATTCTTGCACTCTTTTGCACCAAGTTTTCAGAATTTTTGTTTCAAACTGCCAAAATACCCCGCCACTTCCACCTTTCCCCGAGTGCAAAACAGTGCAATAAAGTGCAAAAATAATTTATCTCACAAATTAAAATGTGTCGAAATGTCTCTGAGATTGAGACTTCGGACTTGATATTTTCCGCAACAAGAGCGATTAATGTGTGTAAGGATTTTAAATATGACATACATACCAGAAAAAGCAAAGCAAATCGCACTTGCAAGACTTGATTTAGTCCACAAATGGCTTGAGTTTCGCCGAAAATCAAATATCAAAATCCAAGCGGATTATGATTTTGTCAAATTGCACAACACGACCGAATCCCACTTGCGTGAGGTTTTAGGCAAAGTCTCCAGAGGAAGTTTGCATCGCTGGAATGCAATGCTCGCAGGCTCTGAAGACTACGAAAAACTTCTTCCGCAATACAGGTATTCTAAAATCGATGAGTTCAGAACCACTTTGACAGACGAAGAAATCAAAATCTTTATGAGCCTGCTTTTACACCCGAATCGAATTTCTATCGGCAAAGCTACCGCACTTACTAAATACAAATTAAAAGAACAGGGACAGGATTTTATCCCCGCAGACGCGACTTTCCGACGATACGCAAAATGGTTTAAGGCGAACAATTACGACAAATGGGTGCTTGCAGAGATGGCGAAAAAGCCTTGTCCGATAAGGTTGAACCCTATATTAAGCGCGATGCAAGCTTGCTTGAAGTCGGCGATATTCTTGTCGCAGACGGGCATAAATTAGCGTTTCAAGTGATAAATCCGTTCACGGGCAAACCAAGTCGAGCGACTTTAGTAGGCTTTTTGGATTGGAAATCGACTGCCCTTGTAGGTTACGAGATTATGCTTCAAGAAAACACGCAGTACATCGCATCTGCACTTCGAAACGCAATAATAAATCTCGATATGGTGCCAAAAATCATTTATCAAGACAACGGCAGAGCTTTCAGGGCAAAATATTTCACTAACGACAAGGGATTCAATGAACTTGGGTTTCAAGGGCTTTATTCAAAACTCGGGATTGAAACGGTTTTTGCCCGCCCTTATAACGCCAGAGCAAAGGTAATTGAGCGATTTTTCAAAGAGTTTCAAGAAGGCTTTGAAAAACTTATGCCAAGCTATGTCGGAAGCAACATCGCAAACAAACCGGCTTACCTGATGCGAAACGAAAAACTCCACTCTGCTTGGCATAATTATTATGTGCCGACTATACAAGAAACAATAAAAATGATTGATATGTGGCTGAATTTCAAAAATTCTCAAACCTGCCCAAACGCTCCAAACAAAACAATCGCAGAGGTTTTGGAAGACAGAAAACGCCAAAATATAAACGCAGACACACTTGATGATTTAATGCTTGCGACAGAGGTTAAAACAATTCAGCGAAACGGAGTCAGATTCTTGGGCTGCGACTATTTTGACGAACGGCTTTACGGCTTCAAAAGCAAAGTGCTAATCAAATACAATCTTTTTGATCTCACAAAAATCAAAGTTTTTACCCCGAAAGGCGAGTATTTATGCACAGCAGAGCGTGTAACGGAAACTCATCCGATGGCGAAATTATTGGGCGACGTCAAAGACTATGAGGACTACAAACAAAAAATTGTTCGGCAAAAACAACTCAAAAAGAAAACCGTAAACGCAGTCAAAAATTACTTTTCAACCGAAGAAATAAAATATCTTGAAACCAAAATGGACGAAGAAATTTCACCACCTGTTCAAACCTCGTTCAAAGAGAGTTCAAAAACTATTTTAAACACAAATAATTTTGGCACAGATACGAAAGATAAAAATCATTTACCCCTTCAAACTGTTTTTAGAAACAACTCGCAAAAATATGAATACTTAATCAAACACGATCCAAATAATCCTTGGATTGCAGAATTTAGACAAACAAAGGAGTATAGGCTACTTTATGAATAGCGGCTTGCGAGCAGAGGGCCGAAGCGTGAGCGTGCCCGTTTAACGCGAGCAAGCCAAGAAAGGACGATATGAACAAAGTGTTTATAAGGACGAACAACGTCAAAAACTTCATTGGACTGGTCGAAAATCTGGTCAACAAACCCAAAAACATTCCCAAAATGGGGCTTGTATATGGTGAGCCGGGACTCGGTAAAACGCAAACTGCCCTGTGGCTTGCGTGTAAATACGATGGGATTTATCTTCGAGCCTCAAACCTGATGACAGGTAGATGGCTTCTTGACGGCTTAATAAAAGAGATGGACGAATTACCAAGATACTTGACTTCAGACAATTTCAACCTTGTGGTTAAAAAGCTCAAAGCGAACCCAAAAGTGATTTTTATTGACGAAATTGACTATCTTATGAACAATTTTAAGACCGTCGAAACCCTGCGGGATTTGCACGACGAGACCGACTGCCCGATTATTATGATTGGAATGGGCTTGGCACACAGAAAACTCGAACGATACAAGCACCTTTACGATAGGTTTTCGGAGATTTTGAAATTTGAGACCTTTGGAGTGAACGACATCGCTCAAATCGTAAATGAACTTTCGCAAGTGTCGATTACTCCTGACGCCATTGAATACATCCACCAAAAACACAACCGTTTCAGACAAATTGTTCAATTGATAAATAAACTTGAAACCCTGGCAAAAGAAAACAACCTGACCGAAATTAATATGGAGGTGATTAGACAAATTATATGAATATCGAAAAATTAGCGAAATATTTAAAAGAATTTACCCTTGATGAAATCGAAATAATAGCCGAATGCGATGTTTTACTTGAGCTGGAAAAACTTATTGCGGACAGCAAGTTATCAGTCGAGAATGGAATTTACAAATATCAAGATTTTGAAAACAAGGTTGAGTTTGCTGTATTTACAAACTCCGAAGCCGAAAACAAAAATATAACTTTGAAATCTGTTTCAGAAATTTTTATGAAAGATTATGCAGCAAATTTCTGCAAACCCAATACAATAAAGACTTACACTGCAATTTTGAGAACAAATGTAATCCCGATTTTAGGAAACAAAAAAGTCCGAGAGATTTGCACAGAGGACATTAAGAGGTTTTACACAATTTGCAAACGGCGCGGAATGGGCGAAAGACGGTTGAAAAATTCGCTCGCACTTTTGAACCAGATTTTAAAATACTGTAAACGCGAAAAACTCGCAAAGACTGATTGTGAATTTCAGGTGCGACGACTGACGGATAAAAACAAATTTAGTATTAACAGAATAATCTTTGAGGAGAATATAAATGGCGAAATTTAATAAATTAAAACAGGCTCAAAAGCTTTATGTGCAAGAAAATAAGACGCTCGGCGAGATTGGAATGGAACTTGATTTGTCTCGCAGGACTTTGTTCTATTGGAAAAAGAAATACGACTGGGACAAACGGAAATTTGAATATGAGCACGAAAAAGACGCGTTCAGCCAAGAATTGCTTGAACTTGCGAGAAAAATGATGCGAAAACTGAACAACGATTTGGACAAAAACTCGCACACAAACCAATCCGAAATCTATTCTTTCATGAACATCCTAAAAAACATCCAGCTGCTCAAAGAATACGAAGCAACCATTCAAACCTCAAAACCAAAACAACAAAACTTCCTCACCCCCGAACGCATCCGCGAAATCGAACGAGAAGTTTTAGGGATGGATTAAGCCCTATCCTTTTCAATAGAGTATCATTCGCCATATTTTTGTGATACTCTAATAAAAAAGGAGTGTGAAAATGGCTATACCTGATTTTCAAGAAATGATGAATCCCGTGCTGAGTATATATGAAAAATGTGGCACAGAAATTAGACCACGTGATATAGAAAATGAAATTGCTACAATATTCAATCTTTCCGATGAGGATCAGCAACAAATGATACCTAGTAACATTGAAACAGTTTTGCGTAATCGTGTTAGCTGGGCTGTGTATTATTTATTTAGAGCAGGATTGCTTGATAGACCCAAAAGAGGTTATTACAAAATTAGTGAAACAGGTATAAAAGAGATTCAATTAAACAATAAAATAAATGTTGCTTATTTAAGAAAATTTCAATCATTTATAGAATTTGCAAGTTCAGAGAATAGAAAAACTGTTCAGGAAGAAAATATTATTAAAAATGAAGACATGCAAACTCCAGATGAAATGCTAGCAAATGCTCAAGCCTTATATTACGATAATTTGCAAAGCGAGCTTTTAAGAAAATTAAAATTAATAGATCCGATTAGATTTGAACAGATTGTATTACAATTGATGGAAAAAATGAATTATGGTGTTGGTTCCATGACGAAAATGAGCCACGATGGTGGTATTGATGGAATTATAGATGAAGATGAATTAGGACTTGAAAAAATTTATCTTCAAGCCAAAAGATATTCTGAAAATAAAGTTAATGAAAAAGAAATGCAAAATTTCGCTGGCGCTTTAGGATGTTCTCCTGTACGAAAAGGGGTATTCATTACTACAAGCTATTTTGATGAAAGAGCTAAAGAAAAAGCCAAGTCAGTACAAGGCAAAGTTATTAGACTTGTTGATGGAGACGAATTAACACGATTAATGATTAAGCATAATTTAGGTGTTCAATTAAAAACAAAGATTGAAATCAAGAAGATTGATGAAGATTTCTTTGGTGATGAATAAGAATGAATAAAAAAGAATATTTAAAAAGTATAATTGATGAAGCAAGAGACATATTAAGTACAGCAGAAAGAAATGGGCAGTTTATAATTAATACCTATTCGGGGCAGCGTTCCTTGTTAATATCTAAATATAGTTTTGAAAAATGGATGAGTAAAACAAACTCATTTTTAGAAAAATACAATTATAAAAATTACCAAATTAAAACCAATGGACAAACTCCTTATAGTGAAATAATGCTGAGCAAATTAGCTGCAATTACCGCATTATATGAATCATTTGAATTAGATGAAGATTGCATTGGCAATTTAAGTTTAATACCATTAAAATCTGTGGAATTATTTAGAGATAAACATTATGAATCTGCAGTGTTTATAGCATTTAAGCAGATTGAAATAATTATTAAAGAAAAAACAGGTTTAACAGAGTTATATGGTGCAAATCTTGTTAAAAATGCATTTGGTCCATCAAATGGACCTTTAAGAGATAGTAAACTTTTATCTAATGAACAAACAGCTCAAATGGAATTATTTTCAGGTGCATTGTGTAGTATTAAAAATCCAGAAAGTCATAAAAATATAACATATTCAGAACAAGAAGCAATTGAATTGCTAAGTCTTGCCAATTTTCTATTAAGAATATTGCAAAATAAATAACTTACATTCTTTCAATATACCAATTAGAAACTCCAAAGTGGTTAAAGTTCCAGTGTAATTCAAAATAAAAGTTAAATTCCATTGAATTATCGTCTCTAAAATTATACGAGTATTTGTTTAACTGGGTTTTGCGGTAGCTTTCAAAAGCATCTTGGATTTCTTTAACAAATCTCTTTCTGAAATCCAGATAAGTTATTTCTAAAGTTTCGTGGGTTCGCTTATTCTTCAGAATCATTAACGACCTCCATTGGAACAATTTCATCAAGTTCAATGTGATAACGTTTACCTTTTGTATCAACACAGGTTGCAAACCAAATGCTTCCATCTACAAATTCGTTTTTCCAAGTTTTGATTAGCAATCCGATTTCATTTGTTTGACGGTTTAAAATCTTTGTCCCGAATAATAAATCTAATTTTTCAGTCATATTATACTCCTTTTAAGCTACACAATTTATCCCTCTTTCATCAAGAAACATCAACTGTGTGAGCCTCAAATCTTATCATTTCGACACAAAAATTTTTGAACACCTTTTGAACAGTATTTGAATAAGATTTAAACGCAAATTATTTTTCAAGTTCTTCTTCGTGGTCAATGAAGAACGCATTCAATAAATCTGCATCGCATCTCAAATGCTTTACTACCGGAGCAAGATTGTAGCATTCTTCAATCTCCGGTTGACTTGCAATAAAGTAATCTATAACAACAACTGTGTTATAAACATTTTCTGCCCATTTGCTCAACTGCTTAAATTCTTTTTGCGTAATATTTAATCCTACTTTTTCCATCTACGACCTCCTTTTCTTTTCAGGTGTCGTATTCATCACTCAAAGTTAGAATTAAATCAAGTTTTAATCATAATAATCTTCAATTACAGCTTTAATTGCTTTTTGCAATATTTCACGTGTTTCTTGTGATTTATTTCTGTTATAGGAATTTCTATATTTTTCTTGTATATCAGATGGAACATTTGGGAATTTGGCTTCTTCTCTCATTAATATAATAGGTTTATTTAAATTATGTGCAATTCCTAATTCATACATCACATTTGGATTAGCATCACAAATTGCTTCGTTTGTTCCTTCTTTTTTAGAGAATGTTGATATCTCTGCAATAAAAATAGAACATTCTTTAATTTTCTGCATTATATCATCAATTAGGTCGATATTATAACCTCTGTGGGTCATAATTGTATTTAAATGAAGTCTTCCTTTGTATTTTGGTTTTTCTTCTTCAATATTTTTTATAGCGGTTTCTATCCATTCTGTAAAATTATTAATATGATCTTTATCAAAGGCCATGGCAACAAAAATATTAAGTGGCATTAAGTTATTTGTTTTATCGGCATTATTATATAATAAAATTGGATCTTCAAATGTAGTATTATCAAAACAATACTTCTTTGACCAATTTTCTATATTATTCAAAACAGCAATGCATTCTTCTTCTTCAGAGTGCATATAAGCAATATAAAATATTAATTGGTAATAAAATTTGAAATTATTTTTTAGATAAAGCCAATTATTTTTATCTATTAGTTTATGCATGCGATATATGATTGATTTAAATTGCTCTATACTAATTTCATTTTCAATTTTACTCAAAATTTCTGCAATTTGTTTTAAAGGCCTACTTTTTTGAAACGCTTTATTTACAAGGTTATTATTTTCAATAGTTTTATTGAATTCTTTTAATAATTTAATTTTTTTATCTGCAATATCAAGTTCATGGGCTTTTAGTGTCGATGATTTTACCAAACCCTTGTAATTATCTTCTATTTGTAATTTTTTTGCTTTACTATTTAATACAAAAAACAAAAAAGCTTCATCGTCTATATTGATTGCATTTTGAATAAGTTCTCCATCTTCTTCTTGTGTTTCAGTCCAAAGAATTATTGCAAAAGGAAGGTACAAATCTATAATTCTTTCTTGTGGATTCTGCTCATGCGCGACCAATGATTGCTGATAAATATTAGAAGCTGCTTCAATACGATGATTACCATCTATTCTATATAATTCTTGTTCTTTAACATCCACAGAATAATATTCATGATTTAATATTTCACCTTTTTGTGTATTTGTTAAAGAACTGGGCGGTGCTTTATAGCTTATTGGCAATTGTCTTCTACAAACAAGTGTTACTTCTGGCAAATATTTAGCTGAAGCTTTCATATTTTTAATATAATTTTCTAAAGATTCTTGATGTGGGTCGTTAATTTCCCTTTGATATTGATATTCTGGAGTAGATGCAGCAGCAAGCATAGAAGCTTTTGCAAAACCTCGCAGAACATATATTCCATTTTCTACCTTAAAACCTCTTTCTTGAATCCGTCTTTCATCTTCTCCGCTAGGCGCAACAACTTCACCACAATTTTGACCTAAAATGCCACTAAATGTTATGGATGGAGTGTTTTTTCGTTTCTTTTCTTCTTTCTCATTTTTTACTCTATCTTCAACTTTTTTTATATATTCATGAATTTCTTTAGGTGTATCTATTGCCTCTAATATTTCTTGAGTTGATGGCAATGGTGTACCTATGTCTTTTATAGCTTTTTGTAATTTTTCTTCATTGGTTTTATCCAGAAAATTAATTGCTTTATCGGTTAACAAATTATTTGGACAAAATGAAGCTATATCATCAAAATATGAAAACTTTATATATCCTTCTTTTTTTAATTTTTCAATTGCCTTTTCTGCTTTATACCTTGAACCAGCTGTTTCGTTAAATATCTTTTTTATTTTGGTTGTATTTGCATTCTTTGATTTAAACTCAAAATCTTGTCGTATTTTTTGCAGTAATTTTTCATGAATACTATTGATTTCTATTGAATTTGTATTTTTACTTTCTGAACCAGATACTATATCTGCAATAATTTCTTCTTTTTCTTCTGGAAATATATTTAAAATTTCCTTTAACCCTTTTGCTGTTAATTTTAATTTACCCTTTTGTTGAGTTATAGTTGAAAAATGCTCATCATCAAAAACATCTATTCCTTCTATCAAGCCTTCATTGATTAATTCTTTAAGAACTTCTTTTTCAAGGTCATTATCCCCCGCTGCCATATTTTCCAGAGTATCAAAATCAATATCATCTTTTTTTGCATATTGACTGGCAAAATAGCCCAAGTATGAATAACGTAGAGTTTGTTTATCCATTATTCAAACAACTCCTTTTCAAATTCTTCTTGAGCTGCTACTCTATTTTGTTCGGCTTGTTTTTTATATAATCTTATTTGTTCTTTAATTTTAGATAACTCATTCACAATCTTTCTTTGTTCCTCTATTGAAGGAACTATTATTGGACTTTCAAGATATTCATTACTATTTATATTTGGTTGAGCATTAGCTCTTTGGTTTGATGCAATCCATTGTTTATAGATATTTGATTTTGTGTAATATAACAAATACTCCGGAATTATTTTTTGCGTATCTAATTTGAATTTTATTAAATATCCAGCGTAAATGCATTTTCCAAATTCTTTTTTATACAAAAAAGTTTTTCCTACGGTATTTCCTGAACGTGCAATCAGAAAGTCATCTTCTTCTAATAAATATTTTGAGTCTACTTTTTCTGCGGAAACAAAATCATCGTTTAATGTTCCATCCTCATTGATATCTGTAATTCTAATATATCGAATATCTGATTTCTTTTTAACTCCTTTTTCTCCTGCACCGTACAAAGGTTTACCCGTAACAATATTTGCTAATTTTGAAAATTTATATTTAGACGAAACAAAAGAATTGCAATCATTTTTATACAGATCCCATCTTGATAAATCCGTTAAGTCATAAAAAGTTAAATAACGATATTCTTTTGTATGTGTAATATTGTTAGTGCAATTAATTCCTAGTTGTTTTTCAATATATTCTTCTACATTATTTTCAAGGACTTTTGCTTTTTGTTCTTGTTCTTCTGCAAGTTTAATTTTATCATTATATTTTTTGACAAATTCTGCCTGTATTTCTAATGATGGCAATGGTATTCTAATATTCCCCATAGATGTAAATGATAGAGTTTGTCTTACAGAGCCTGTAGTATTATCCCTAATTAATTCATTGAATTTGTTTGTTCTAAATAATATATATAGAAATTCAGGTAACAAACCTTTTTTACAACTAAAAACAACATAAGCAGGGCTTATGTACTTGTATTTTTGATTTTTTGTTTTCAAGCCAATAGAACCAACGTTAATACGATAAGGATTGTAAGTAAGAAATCCGTCTTTAACAATTTTGTATGGCTGGTTTATTTTACTACCTTTTTCAATATAAGCATCAAACAATCCAGTTTTATTATTTACCCCTAGTATTTCATATTCTTCTTCGGGATTTTCAAATGGTTTTATTTTTGAATTTTCTTCTCGGATATAATCTGATAATTTAACGATAGGGAATTTAGAATCAACAATTCTAGTTGCATAACGCTTAAAATCCCATAAATTGAGTTGTGAAAAATTAATAAAATTAAGATATGAAAAAGTATTATTATTCATCAATAACTTGTTCCTCATCATTTATTATTCGCACCAAGTTATTATTTTCTATCTTGTATGTAATATCTAATTTATTGTCTTGCCATAAACTATTGTTTTGGCGATATATTCTAAATTCTTTTGCAACATCTTCAAGCTCGTTTTCACACTTGCCGCCTGTTGTAGTAATACCAGCTTTTTCAACTTGTACAATCGGAATTTCGTAATTGAAAAGCTCTTTGATTCTATCTTTGCCAATCGTATCCATTTTATTTTGAAATTCTTTTTCTAAAGTTCTGTTGTATTGTTTTTCTAACACATTTAATGTCGCAAGAGCTTTTTTCTGAGGTAACTTTAATAATAAAATTTTATTTTTTTCTATTTCAAACCATTTATCCAGCTCTATTTTAACATCCTTTTGTATTTCTGCTTCTACTTGTGTTTTAATTTTAAGATATTGTTGTTTTTCTTCTTCTGTAAATCGTTTAAAAAATAACAAGCTTGGTTTAATTGTTGCACCAGAGGCTATAAAAACATCTTGCGGTATAGATGTTATTAAAAGTATTTTTGCTTCAGATTCAAAATAATCTCTTACTTTTTGCAAATTGGAATTGTTTAAAACACCTTCCGGCAGCACTATTCCCATTCTTCCACCGGGTTTAAGAAGTTTTAAACATCTTTCCATAAACAAAACTTCAGTTAATCCGCTAACTTTACCTAATTCAAACCTATCAAGAATTTTTTGTCCTTTATCAATGGCGGTGTTAAGCTCATTGATTTGTCTTATACAATCATCTCCATAGCGTTCTTTGTATTCTTCGAGTTTTTCTTCATCGTAGAAACGATCCGTCTCACTTAATTTATAATCTTTTTCTATTCTTGCTCCAAACGGAGGGTTGGTTAAAATTATATCAAACCTGTTTTCAAAAATTCCATTTACATTGATTAATCCGTCGTGGTGATGAACTCCGCCATGACCATCACCGTGCATAATCATGTTCATTTTTGAAGTTCTTGCCATTCTTGGATTTGCATCTGTACCGTATATGCAACTTGATGATAATTTTGAGATTCTTCTATTTTTTTCTGCATCAGATTGTTTTTGATAGGATTTATTTGGAACACTTATATCAATTGTTAATTTCCTGATATAGTCGCTATATTTTTCATTAACTTCTAGTTGTTCTTTTTCTGACAATTTTTCATATTCTTCGTCAAAAAGGTTAGCTTTTAAGTCTTTTTTACATTGTTCTACATCTTTTTCAATTTTATCTCTAACATATTCAAAAGCTTTTATTAGGAAACCTCCTGAGCCACAAGTAGGATCGCAAATGGTTTCACCTTCCTGAGGATCAAGAACTTCTACCATAAAATCTACAATTGTACGAGGGGTGAAAAATTGCCCCAGTTCACCTCTAAATGTTGTACCTAAAAAGTGCTCAAACGCAATACCTTTAACATCATCAGAGGTCGCTGACAGGTTATATTTTTCAAGCTCTTTTACAATTTGTTCAAAGCTATATTGCTTGATTTTTATTGTTTCGTAAGGTTCGAATAATTTATCGTCAGCAAACTCATCCTTCGTTGCCTTAAATAAATATTGCATATAAGGAATTTGAGCTTCAATAGGCAAATGCTTTTTGATATTTTTCTCAAAGTGTTTTTCATCTTTCTGGAATTTTTCTAAAGAAAATAATACATCTTCATCTGGGTTTCTTTCATATCTTATTTTCATAAATAAGATTTTGCTAATTTCATCAAATGCAGCTTCCGGAGACAATTTATCATTATTTCTAATAATATTATGACATTTTTGAAGTAGTTTTGCGAATTCATCTCTCGAAAAAGCTTTTGTTTGAGACAATAATTTATCAATCTTCCTTTGGTCATTAATTATTGAAGCATTTGGAATGTCGATAATTTCATCAAGATCTTTTGGCATTGAGTCTTTATCTACTCTAAAAAATTTTGTTTCTTTTGCATTAGTTGTAACAAAGAAATTTGCACCAGACCATGCTGCATAATTTGCACCTTGATAATAATCTTGTTGCTGAATTTTAACGGTTTCGGCTTTACATTCTATTACGATAAAAGCAGATTTGTTTTTCTGTTTATCCTCTTTAGATTTCCAAATAACAATATCTGCTCTAGCTTTACCCTGTCCACGATGAGAGTTGTTGACTTTTAATTCTTCATCCATTTGTTCAAGGCTATATCCGTAGAAATTAACAAGTCTGCAAATATAATTTTGCCTTACTTGCTCTTCTGGTGTTAATACAAACCATTTATCTCTTAGTGGAGAATATATTTTTTTACCATCAATCTGAACTTCCAACTTTAATGCCATATCTAACCCTTTCGTGTATTTTTATTTTAGCATAAATATTGCCTATTGAAAGATTGTAAAGACGAGTAAGAATTTACAAATTTAAAATACGGCTTTTATTTATTAATTAGTTGATAATAAATATTAGGAATCGGCATATTTATTTTTGCTGCTAAATTAATTGTTTCTTTGAAATCTTGATGATGGTATTTTATTAATTCTGAATAAATATTCATATAAAAAGGTTCTAATATTTTAAAATATGATTCGAATAAAGGTTTTAAAATAATAAAATCACCTTTGGTTTTTATAAATTCTTTAGATAATTTTGTCCAGTTATTATATTGGTTAAGTTCATAAGTTTCAAAACTAACTTTTTCTTCTTTTGATAAACAAGGGAAGGCAATTTTATAGTGCATTTGATAATTTCTAAGATCTTTTATAAAAACAGCAATGCTATTATTTGAAAATTGTTCGTTTATTCCTTGTTTATAATGTTCATATATAGTTGTTTCTTCATAAAAACTCATTGCATTTCGGCAGGAATCAATAAGAGCAGATGTTGAAGCTAAAAAATTAAAAATGTATCTATTTAGATTTTTATTATTAAATAATAACAAAAAGGGCTCTTGTGCTGATTGAATTTGCACAATTTCATTCATCAATTCACTATAATTTAAAATTAACGTATGGTAGTTTTCATTTAGAATTCCAATTCTATTTATTGCTTGCCAGCCATTTGTTTTAAATATAATTTCTTCTTTTGTTTTCATAACTATATTATATACTAATCAACATTTACAAATAAAATTTTCCATAAATGCTTTATTAATACTATTGTTCTATATATTGACCTTGTTTTATTAATAAATACCATTAAAAATGGTAGACTAAAGTATATATAAAAAACTATGAAAAATATTCATCAAGAAATAATAGAAAGACATATTAAAACTCATACTGTCCAATCTGATGAAGACTGTTCTGCTGTCACAATGTTAAAAGCTTTTTTACGATCAAATGGGAAAATAGCCCCAAATTTTGCACATGGTGATAAATGGCCTAATATAGACGGAACATTTGAGTTTGTACCAAATCCTAATATTTCAAAACGCCCTAAACAAAATTTTAGTGTACAAATAAAAGGAACTATGAATTGTGATGAAAAGGATGGTATAGTAAAGTACAACTTAAAAAGTCTTGGGTTTCCTGCATATATTTATACCCGAGTAACATTTGATCCTGGTATACTTTTTGTTGTATTTAATCCGAATGATAGGGGAAATGAACGGGTATTTTGGAAATATATGTCAGCTGACTTTGTAAATTCAATTAATTATGAACAAGAGAGTACCACTATATATTTTTCTACTGATGAAGAAATTAAAAATACAGAAGCTAGTATTAATGATTTTTGCAATAGCCTTTGCAACATTATAGAACATCACGGGTTTTTAAATCAATTAGACGACATATATTATTCAAAAGAAGATCTGGTTAGGATTATAGAAGAATGTAACAAAGAAATTTGTGAAGATATCAACAGACTTGATATTTTAAATGATACTCGCGATAATGTATCGAAGAGACTGCTGAAAAGATTGGACGACTTATGCAAATCAATACTTCTTTTGAACCTATTGAATGAAAATGAGGAAAAGGTAAATATTAAATTAGCATGGGAGAGAGCAATTCTTAATATTAGAACCAAGTATCTTGCAGAATTTTATAAGGCACTTAAATATTTAGGTAATAGGATTCCAGTTGAAGGACAATCTGAACGCTTAATGATTAAATACTATAATTTTCTATGGCAAATTCGGAAGTTTTTAAAAGAAAGATATAATTTATCTATTTTAGAGAATCTTGAACAATTTCCACTCTATACCGATACTTTGGATCAGCAATATTATGAATTGGTTGCTAGAGTTTTTAATTCAAATATACCAAACAATTTACCACTAAGTAATTTTAGATATTATATTCAAAAGAAAATTCCATTTTTTGTTAATGGTGAACGATATTATGAAATAACCCTTCAACTTGCTGGAGTATATGCTACTAAATATAACAGAATTACTGCATATACCAAAGAAGATATTTCAACCGATTATTCTATACAAATTGGATATACTGATGAATTTATTAATTTGTGGGATGTAAATTTAAGTATAAAGATAATTACAAACTGGAGTGTTTCTATCGATCCAAAATGCTTGAATAGACTTGCAAAAATATTAAAAATATCAACTAAATTATCTCCTAAATATGGAGAATATAAATCTTTAATGGAAGTCTTGACAGAAACGGGTATAAATTTTTTAGAACTTATTGATTTGCAAGATAATGAATACTCCGAGATTATTACTAAAATTTATAATAATGTAAATACAACCTCATATAAAGACGTTTTAGACAAATTAAGAAATAATTATTCTTTTGATGCAAATACGCAAGGTTATAATACAATAAGATATTTGATAATTGATCTAAAAGAAGAAACTATCAATAATGTTTTGCCAACTCCATACAATCAGGCAGTATTATCTGATGAAATTAATCTTTCACGAAGATGTTTTCCTTTCGAAAAAAATCCATACATATCAAATCTTATTGGAAAGAAAACAAGTGAAAACAGCATTAAAAAACTTATTGATGTTGCCGGTATTGATAAATTTAATATTGCTTTGCCGTATCTGTTAATAAAACGTGAAATAGATAAAACTGGCGAAATTTATTTTGAAGAAAATACGATTACTTCAAAAGAAGAAACCAATCATTACAATATGCTATTAGATAGTTGGGAACAACGGGCCGGCTATAAGATTAACAATAAGGATCATCTTGTATGTATTGATTCATATGAAAAAACAACACTTTATATTTTAAAAAAACTTATTGAGCATTCCCAAAAAGGTATTAAAGGACAAGATGCTTTTAATAAAAACTATCTTAAAAATAGCAGTATTCATTTTACAGACCCATTAAAAGAACAAGCACTAAAAGACATTTTTGTAGATTCAAGCTTACTACTGATATATGGTGCGGCTGGAACTGGAAAAACTACATTGATAAATTACATTTCCAATATGATGACTAATTCTAGAAAACTTTTTCTTACTAAGACTCACACGGCTTTGCAAAATCTAAAACGAAGAATCGATAATGTTGGTGTTGGAGCAGATTTTGTTAGTTTTGATAGTTTTACAAAGCGTGTAAACTTACCTGATTATGATATTATATTTGTTGATGAATGTAGCACGATTGATAATCGAAAAATGTATGATTTTTTTAATAAAATAAAAGAAGACACTCTTTTGGTTTTAGCTGGCGATATTCATCAAATAGAATCTATAGATTTTGGAAATTGGTTTTTCTACGCAAAAAATATTATCAAAAAAAATGGAGCCAGTGTTGAATTACTTAATACTTGGAGAACACAAGATGATAGTCTTAAAAGTTTATGGAATGAAGTAAGAAATCGTTACTCATTAATAACGGAAAAACTTGTTATAGATGGGCCCTTTTCAGAAAATATCGGAGTAAACATATTAAATAAAAATGAAAAAGATGAGGTTATATTATGTCTCAACTATGATGGTAAATTCGGTTTAAATAATATGAACAATTATTTCCAAAATGCCAATCCAAATAAAGCTGTAGCATGGCAAGAATGGAGTTATAAAATAAATGACCCTATTCTATTCAATGACAGTAAGCGTTTTACAGTATTATATAATAATTTAAAAGGGAAAATTGTTAATATTGAAAAAACTAAAAATGAAATTTCTTTTACAATAGACATTGATATCATTCTTACTGAAAAACAATGCGAAAAAGAAGATATAGACTTTATTGAAATAGTTGATGATAATACTACTCGTATTTGCATAAAAGTATACAAATATGATTCTAATGAAATTGAAGAATATTCAGAAATAATGGAGATGAATTCAGTGGTTCCGTTTCAATTAGCATATGCCGTTTCTATTCATAAAGCTCAAGGTTTGGAGTATGACTCAGTAAAAATCATAATTCCTAGTAGTAATTCAGAAAAAATAACACACGGAATTTTTTATACTGCTATAACACGAGCAAAGAAAAATTTAAAAATATTTTGGAGTCCTGAGGCTATGAATAAAATCGTCAATAGTTTTAATGTAGATGACTCTAAACAAAAAAGTTTGAACGTTATTAAAAATGTATTGTCATAATAGAATAATTATTGTTTATTTTTACAACATTCAACATATTTTTTATTACTGCCGCAAATACACATATCATTTGGCTTTAACTTTAAATTCTTATAAAAATTAATGAGATAATAAGTTATTTCGTCTTGCAAATTAGCAATTGTTTGTACCTCAGTAATACTAAGAGTTAACTTCCCATGTTTAAATTTTCTCTCACCCTTATTCATAATTTCAAATATTTTATTCCAATTATATATGCAATTATCTATTAATTTTGACTTTGATAAATTCTGTCTTATATTGTTAATTTGAGAGCCTTTATACGCTATTTTTTTATCTTCAATAAATAAAATTTGATTGTCATTATCTTTATGTGGAGTGATATCTACTAAACAATGATCTTTACTTTTATATATGACATGAAACTCTGCTTCTATCATACAATGAGGATGTAGCCATATTGCCCATCCATATATCGGCTCCCCTCCATGTTCTATAACATACTTTTTTACATTATTAACACAATCATTTATTGCACAATTTTCTTTTGGCAAAACATCAATATAGACTGGATGGGACAAACTAGATATTTTTCTACAAAATCTTGCAATATTTTTATCAATGTATTTAGGAGTTATTCCTTTGAAATATTTCATATCCATAATGTTAAATTTATCATAAATAAAAATTCCTATAAACCTCGTCGATATCTTCTTGTTCAATACCGATGTAGCGGAGGGTGATGGAGGTGGAGGAGTGGTTAAAAATTTTCTGCGACATTACGATATCGTCATATTGTTGGTAAAAGTGGTAGCCAAAGGTTTTGCGTAAGGTGTGGGTTCCTATTCTTCCCCTAATCCCCACCATCTTTGCGGCTTTGTTTATGATTCGGTAGGCTTGGGCTCTATCCAGTCGGCAATGTTTTTGGGTATAAAATAGCGGAATGTCGTCGGGTTTGTCTTTTATAAATTTCTCAATCTCGGCTTTCAAGTTTTCGTTAATTGGGAATTTTTTATACTTGTTGGTTTTCTTTTCTCTGAGTTCTATGTAGTCTTTGTCTTTTACGTCTTTGATGTCGAGTGAGAGGATATCGGCAATTCGGAGACCACTATTTATGCCGAAGCTGAAAAGCAGAGCGTTTCTTGGTTTCTTTGCCAAAATTTGCTTCATTTCTTGGATTTTTTCCATACTTTTTATAGGTTCGACGATATTCATTTGCACCTCAAGGTTTTGAGTCACAACATTAATGCCCTAAAAGACAGCAAAAATAAAGCCTCACAACTAATTTGAATGTAAGCAATTATAAGCATCCAACTATCTCAATATCCAAAAATGCAACATATTTACTTATAAATTATTAAATCTTAATTAATTTTTTCAACAACTTCATATATTCCTTGTAATATTTCATTAAGTATGCAAAAGAATTTCTTTTTATATGAATACATAACAACAAGAGAGGTTGCCATCATATGTTGGTTTGCAATCTTTGTTATTTGGATATTTTTTCATAAAGAAATTAGAAACGCATTGTTGAATTGTTTAAAACTATTTAAATCAAAAATTATTCAAAAAATTATATGCTCAACATTTATTTATTTAATACTTGTAACTTATTGTTTGTACTATTTTAATTTATGGGATTTTTCTTTGCTAAAAGATTCTATTGTATGGTTTATCTTTTCTGGAATGGTACTTTTATTTAGGTATACAGGCAAAGAAGATAATTTGCCGCATTTTAAAACGCTAGTTTTCGATAATTTAAAGTTTTCAGTCCTTTTTGAATATATTTTTAATCTGTATACGTTTTCTTTTATAGTCGAATTTATTTTTATACCAATACAAATTTTTATTGGTATAATGTCGGCTTTTTCAGAAACAAAAGAAGAATATGCTCCCGTAAAAAGATTTTTTGATAGTATATTATCAGCAATGGGAATATTTTTCTTATTTTACTGCCTTGTAATGAGTATTGTTCACTATAAAGAAATATTTTCTCATGCAACGTTTAATGCTGTTACACTGCCGCTGTGGTATTCTCTTACCTTTTTCCCAATAATTTATTTTTTAAAAATTTATTCCGAATACGAATCTGCCTTTATACGACTTAGAATAGACAAAATAGAAAATAAACAAATATATAATTATTTTAAAAGAAAACTTATATACATGTTTAAATTTAATTATAAAGAACTGCAAAAATTCGTTCAATATACTTTTTATCAAGAGATGATATTTGATGAAAAAAGGGATGTTGATTCATATATAGCTTTATTTTATAAAAGAAACACTCTTGATAAGTTTAACTCAAGTACGGGTGGATTTAACCCCGTTTTAGCTGAAAAATTCATGGAAGATAAAGGTTTTTCATCTGATTATTATAAATACATTGGTTGCAATGAAGGTTTTGGAGAGTACTATGCTTCTATGTATAAAAGATTTGACGGAACAAATGTTGATTCTATAAATTATTCAATGGAAGGCAATCAAGAAAAGGTATTAAAACTAGTACTTGAATTTGATGAATTTACGCCTGATATTAGCAAAAATAAAACACATAATTTTTTTGTAGATTGTATAAAATCCCTTTATCAAAAGGCTTTTGGCAAAGAAATACCTAAAAATATATTATCAGCAATCAAGAATAAAGAGCAAAGAAAATTCCGCATAAAAGATAATTATTACATAAGAACAAATTTTACAAAATATCCACTAAACTCAAATTTAATAACTTATGATTTTACTATTTATTTTGAAATAACAAAAAAATTCAAGAAAAAGCGCAAATCAAAACGCAAACACTAATTTAAATATAAAATCATTAAGCTTGCAACAAATTTAAGTCCAAGCAACCGGAAGCATTTAAAAATCTCAATCTCAAAAAATACAACATATCATTCTAATGTTGTGTTTTTTGTCTTATAACGAAATTAAGTTTTGGATAATATATTATCTATATATTGACTTTTTAATAAAAATAGTATAATATATTATCTATGAATGAGTTTATTTTTTATCCTAAATCTCCAAATGATATCGCAAAAGAATTAGTTGAAAAGATTAAGCGACAAAGAAAATTACTTAAATTTTCACAAATTCAACTTGCTGCAAAATCTGGGGTTAGCTTGGGTTCTATTAAAAGGTTTGAATCAAAATATGAAATTTCACTAAATTCTTTGATAAAAATTCTAATTGCTCTTAATTTAGAAAAAGATTTTGAGAACCTATTTACGCAAAAAATCTACAATTCTATTGATGAGGTTATAAATGGATAACTATAAATATTTAAAGGTCTTTTATAACGATATTTTGGTTGGCACCCTTGCTAAAACTCATGATAGAGTTGTTGCATTTGAATATGATTCAGACTGGTTAAATAAAGGGTTTAGCATCTCGCCTTTTAGTTTGCCACTCATCAAGAAGGTTTTTATTCCAAAGCTTGAGCCTTTTGATGGGTTATTTGGAGTTTTTAATGATAGTTTGCCTGATGGTTGGGGAAGACTGCTCGTTGACAGGTTATTTCTAAAAAACAAAATAAATCCAGTTGAAATTGATAATCTTAATCGACTAGCAGTTGTTCAAGCAAGCGGCATGGGTGCTTTAAAATATAAACCCGAACATAAATTTAAAACAGCAAATAATGTTTCAGATTATGATATTTTGGCTCAAGAATGTTCAAAAATTTTAGAATTGCAAAGTTCAGACAATTTAGATGAACTTTTTCAATTAGGCGGTTCATCTGGCGGAGCAAGACCTAAAATTTCAACTTCCATAAATAATGAAGATTGGATAATTAAATTTCCGTCCTCAATTGATCCTAAAGATATTGGAGAAAAAGAGTATCAATATTCATTATGTGCCAAAGATTGCGGAATTAATATGACAGAAACCAAACTTTTCCCATCAAAAATTTGTTCTGGATACTTTGGAATAAAAAGATTTGACCGTCAAAATAACACAAAAGTGCACATGGTATCAGTAAGCGGCTTATTAGAAACAAGTCATAGACTTCCTAATCTTGATTATAATTTATTGATGAAACTTACGCTTGAACTTACAAGGAATTATGAAGACATTGAACAATTATATAGGTTAATGTGTTTCAACGTATTTGCTCACAATCGAGATGATCATTCAAAGAATTTTTCTTTCTTATATGACGATAATAAAAAAGAATGGCATCTGTCTCCTGCGTACGATTTAACTTATAGCTCTTCGTTAAATGGAGAACACGCAACAACAATAAATGGAGAAGGAAAAAATCCTTCTTTAGATGATATTTTAGCTGTTGCAAAAAATATAGGACTAAAAGAAAAGTTTGCAAAAGATATTGCATTAGACATTCAAAATAAATGCAAAAAATTACTTGATTAATTTTATATAAATCTAAATCTTAAAGTCGATTTAATCTTTATTTGACAGCTTCATTACAATTCTATTTTTCATTTTTAGATGGGATCATTGCAACTATTGCCGGTTGAATAAATAAAATAAAAATTCCCACAGCAAAAAACGTAATTATTGAAGTTTGAACGTCTTTTATAAATTGACATACTGCCAAACATTCAACATCAAAAGTTAACAAAAAGCTCAATATAACCGATAACGGAATACTTCCTAATATATCCATAAGTCTTTTCTTATAATTAAACATTATTAAAACTTTAATAATCAATAAAGGCCACATAAAATATAATGAATTCAAATTATTTTTATATACAAAAACCAACAACAAAACTCCACCAGCAATATATAATAATATCAGTAACATATAATAAATTATAAATAAGCTTTGATTAATTGTTCCTTTTGGACTAAAAATATTTTTATTCATAACATTCCCCTTTAATATAAGAATTATATCACAAAGTAAAAAGTCGGATGAAATCATCCGACTTTTTAAAAAATTCATTACAAATTAAACTAATTTAACTGTAACTGATTTAGGTTTTTGAGTATAAGAAATTTTGTCTTCTCTTGATAACCAACCTAAACCCATGTATGTGAAATTATCATCTAAATCCATATCTTTTCTTAATTTATTGATTGTAACTTCACCCTTGTCTGATAAATAATGGTAAATTTTACCAGCTGATTCAATAATTTGAGTTTGCATTTCTTTTTGTTCTTTTTTACTTGATGTAAACATGTTTTTAGCCTCCTTTAAAATATAAAATTATCATACTACTATTATAAAATTAATGGAATAATATAAATTAAATTCCTTGTAAAAAGCCGTAATATCAAGGTTTTCTATTCTTAACATTTCTAAACTTTTCTCATATTATATAATAAAAAATAATATAAAATTCATAAAAACGGAGTATTTTTTTATATATTTTTAAAAATTATTAAAATTATAATAAAAAATCAAAAATTTTTGAGAAAAATTTTTTAAAATATATTTCTAAAAGCATTGCTCCATATGATATACAAACAGATATCCCTAACAAAATTTTTCTATAATTTTAAATTCTAACGAATTGTTATATAATACTTACATGGATAAAAAAATTATAATTTTTGATTTAGACGGAACTCTTTTAAATACATTAGAAGATTTAAAAGACAGTACAAATTTCGCCCTAAAAACTTTTAACTACCCTACAAGAAATATTGAAGATATCAGGCAATTTGTTGGAAATGGTGTCGCAAAACTTATTGAAAGAGCAATTCCACAAGGTAAAGATAATCCTGATTTTGAAAAATGTCTTGAAACTTTTAAAAAACATTATTCAAAAAATATGTATAATAAAACAGCTCCATATCCACAAATTCTTGAAACACTTGAGACTTTAAAACAAAAAGGTTATAAAACAGCAGTTGTATCTAACAAATTTGATATGGCAGTAAAAGAATTATGTAAAAAATATTTTCCAAATTTAATTGATTTTGCAGCAGGTGAAAATGAAGCATGCGGTATTAGAAAAAAACCTGCACCTGATACGATTATAAAAACTTTAGAAGAATTTAATCTTCAAAATAATGAAGCTATTTATGTCGGAGATTCCGATGTTGATATTATGACTGCAAAAAATTCCGATATGCCTTGCATCAGTGTAACCTGGGGATTTAGGGATAAAGAATTCTTATCAAACCACAATGCTGAAATTATTATAAATTCACCCATAGAAATAATAGAAATTTTAGAAAACAAGATTAAGTAAACAAGCGGATTCAACAAATTATAAGATTAATTTAGCCTAACCATAAGAGGAGAGGTTAAAAAATGTCAAGTGCAATAAAAAATATTCATGCCCGTCAAATTCTTGATTCTCGCGGCACACCGACAATAGAAGTTGAAGTAAAATTATTTTCCGGAGAATCCGGAATAGCATCAGTACCGTCAGGTGCTTCTACAGGAAAATTTGAAGCACTTGAATTAAGAGATAACGAACCGGATTTTAGCGGAAAAAGTGTCCGAAAAGCTGTTAATAATATTAATAAAATTATCGCACCTGTTTTAATCAATAAAAATGTTGACAATCAGTATCTTATAGATAGAACTTTAATTTCATTAGATGGCACCGAAAATAAAAGTACACTTGGGGCAAACGCAACATTAGGGGTATCAATGGCATGCGCCAGAGCAGGTGCCAACTGTTACGGGCTACCATTATATGGATATTTAGGAGGAATAGATACATCAACATTACCCGTTCCAATGATGAATATTTTAAATGGCGGGGTTCATGCAAATAATAATATTGAATTTCAGGAATTTATGATTGCTCCTGTTGGTGCAAAAAGTTTTTCAGAAGCAATACAAATCGGAGCTGAAGTTTTTTATTCCCTAAAAACTTTATTAAATAAAAAGAATTTATCAACAGGAGTCGGAGATGAAGGTGGATTTGCACCAAATCTTGAAGCAAACTCAGATGCCATAGAACTTATAATAGAAGCTATACAAAACGCTAATTACACAACTGAGCAAGTAAAAATTTGCCTTGATATAGCATCAAGTGAATTTTATAACAATGGAAAATATTTCATAAGAAACGAAGCATACACAAGTTCTGAATTTGTAGAAATTTTAGAAAATCTTGTAAGAAAATATCCGATAATTTCAATAGAAGACGGTATGGCAGAAGATGATTGGGAAGGTTGGAAGCTACTTACTCACAATATCGGGAATAAATGTCAACTTGTCGGAGATGACTTATTTGTAACAAACATAAAAAGAATTCGACAAGGTATTAAAGAATCTTGTGCTAATTCAGTATTAATAAAATTAAACCAAATTGGAACAGTATCAGAAACATTAGAAGCAATAAATCTTGCTAAACATAATAATTATACAACAGTAATTTCACACCGTTCAGGTGAAACTGAAGACACATTTATTGCAGACTTAGCAGTGGCTGTAAATTCAGGATTAATCAAAACAGGTTCCCTTTCCCGTTCCGAACGTGTTGCAAAATATAATCGCCTTCTAAAAATCGAACAAAATCTTGGTAAAAATGCAAAATATCTTGGAATGAATGCTTTTAACCCGAAAAAACATTGATTATTTTAAATTTGTTTTCTATAATCATAGTAAATACTATCAAATAAAAAGGAAAATACTATGATTATAATTATGGAACGTGATGCCAGTACAGGAAACATACAAACTGTAACTAATTTATTAAAAGAACACGGTTTTCAAGTTTTGGTAAAAGAAGGTGATATCCATACAGTAATTGATGCTCTTGGTGATAAAACAACACTTTCTCCAAGTAGAATTGAAGCTCTTGAAGGTGTTAAACAAATTAAATTTATCCGTGAACCTTTTAGACTTGCATCCCGTGACAGAAAAACCGAAGATACAGTTATTGAATTTGAAAACGGAGTAAAAATCGGTGGTGCAAATCGTCCGGTGTCAATGGTTGGACCTTGTTCAGTTGAAGACGATTACGAAGGACTTCTACAAGTTGCATTTGCAGCAAAAGAATTAGGATGCCAATTTTTACGCGGCGGAGCTTTTAAACCTAGAACATCACCATATGATTTTGACGGACTTGGAGAAAAAGGTTTACAACTTCTTGCACAGGCAAAAGAAGAAACAGGGCTTTTGGTTGTTACAGAATTGATGGATTCTACAGATCTGGATTTAGTGTATAAATACGCTGATGTTATACAAATTGGTGCTCGGAATATGCAAAATTTTAAACTACTAAAAGCTGTAGGGCATTGTGACAAACCGGTTATTCTAAAACGCGGTGCTGCAAACACTATAAGAGAATTTTTGCTTGCTGCAGAACATATTATGTACAACGGAAATGAAAAAGTTATTCTTTGTGAACGCGGTCTAAAAAGTTTTGACAGCGCATTTACAAGAAATCTTCTTGATATATCTGCAATTCCGGTTATTAAAAAATATTCTCATTTGCCAATTATTGTTGACCCAAGCCACGGTACAGGACAGAGATACTTAATTGAACCAATGGCTAAAGCAGGACTTGTTGCAGGAGCTGATGGAATTATGGTGGAAGTTCATCATAATCCTTCTCAAGCATTAAGCGATGGAAAACAAAGTCTTTCTATCCCGCAATTTAAAGAAGTATTCACAAGACTAAACAACATGATTGACATTCTTCACCTTGAAAAATGCTCATCACTTTCTTGCGTGGAGTAATCTTTGTTTTCAACGGATTTTCCAGAACAGTAACCTTTTGTTAAGAATCATTAACTGAAAAAGTTCAATAAATACAATATTTTAAGACTAATTTCTAAAAATAACACTCTAAAAATAGGCAAAAATTTTTATAAAAAATACTTTATAAAAATGTAGGTTAAAGGTTAGAAAGGAATTAGTGTCTTATGTCATTATTTGTAGGTTCAACATCATCTTATGCTCCGGCATTTCAACAACGTTCAGTTAATCCTTATAAGGATAAAGTTTATACTGATCCGGTAACAGGCGAAAAAACAACTTGGAAACCGGGATTAATTTTCCCTGATAAAGAAGAAAAAACATCAAGTACAACTAAAAAAACCGTAACAGTTTTAGGTTTAGCAGCAGCAGCCGTTACAGCATTCTTGTTCAGAGGTAAATTAAAAAATGTTGCAGGAAAAGCTATTACATATTTGAAAAATTCTAAAATCGGCGATATTGCTAAAAAAGGTTTAAATAAAGTTCAACCTTACTATACAAAAGTTAAAGCTACAGTAGTAAATGCAGCACCAAAAGGAGTAGATTTTGTTAAAAACTTATTTAAAAAAGCTCCTGTTACTCCTTAAGTATACAAAATTATAAAAACATCGATTGGCGATTTAATTTAATTTCATTTATCTGTTCAAGATAATCAGAATTAGTTAAGTCGCCAATCGTTTTGTATAGCTTCAAAATACTTGTTTGAATATTATCAGAATTCATCTGGACCATATCATTTGCCATTTCAGTATTTGACATTGCAAGACGTGTCATATCTCGAAAACCTGAGGCTGCAATTTCAAGCGCCAGAGGATTTTCTGAAGCAGTTTTAAATATAGCCTGAGCAATTACCATAGGCATATGAGAAATTAATGCAACTGCTTCATCATGCTTTTCCGGGGTTGTAATAACAGGAATAGCACCTAATTCTTCAATAAGTTCGACAAGCCTTCCATCTTCGCCAAAAACAGGAGTAATAACCCACTTTGCCCCCTTAAAAAGTCCTGCAAAAGAATTCTCAAATCCTTTATGTTCAGTTCCAGCCATAGGATGAGATGGTATAAATTTGTATGGGCGCTGTTTTTTTGAAACAAATTCTTTCAATGAACAAACATCTGTCACAATAGTATCTGGTAATAAAACTTCTTCTAATTTATCAAGAATTTCAAGTGTTTTATTCATTGCAGAACAAACGAAAACAATATCACAAGTCTTTAAAACATCATAATCTTTATAAATATTATCACCATTTTGAGTCTTTGAAACAGCAATGACATTATAATTAAGTTCTTGCAAATCCTTAAATATTGATCCGCCAATTAAACCTAAACCAACAACACCAATTTTCACTAACTATCTCCTAAGAATGAATTTGAAAAGGACATTTTGTACAGTGAGCTTTTGGATGCAAGATTAAATTATCTTCCAAATCATACATTCTTGCAATCCTGGTATCCAAAGGTGCACCACATTTTGGACACTTTAGACCGCCTGCACCATTTAAAATTAGCTGCTTCAAACTTTCAATAATTTCAGGTGATACTATAGCACTTGCAATATCTTTTTCGAAAGCTTTGATTTCATCAGGTTCACATTTCAAAGCTTTAGCAAGAGCTTGCCTTACAGTTACAGATAAAAACAATTCTTTACCAGCCTCAACCTCTTCAACAATATCCACAGAAATATTTGCAGCAATTGCCAATCCTTTCTGTGTGTAACCCATTTCATTACGTTTAGTTTGAATAAATCTTGCTAATGTTTTCATACAAATATAATAACATAAATTAGCCTTATTCATAATTATTAAGAATTGTAACATAAGTATTTGTAAGCCCAAATACACTATATATAAGGATTTGCAAAACTCGACATTATGAAAAAGTAAATTTGTCATGCAATTTCTTAAGACAAATTTTTTTTATATAAGTACGGGGAACAAATAAAGAAACGGGGAAAGAATATGTCATTAACATATCAATCTTATGCTAACATTCCATTTATGAATGTACTGCCTTGCGGCATAACAAATTTTGGTGGTGATACACAAGTATTTACTATACCTGATTATGCAAGTGCACCGATTGGTATTCAACTTAACGGTCTTGCTCAACAAGCAATAACACCACCGCTTGGAAGCGTAATGCCTAATGTTCAAGTACCAAGCCAAGATACAATAAATAATTATGTTGATACCTTATTTGCTCCTATTGCAAATAATATTGCAAGCAGCTCAATTAACAGTAATCTGGCTAATATTAAAATAACAAGAGATAAATTAAATGCAATGCTTCTTGATGAAAAAAACAAAGATTACAAAGAAGAAATTGAAAAATTACTGGACAGGTTAAAAGCAGAAGAAGAAAAACTTGTTGAACTAACAACAAGAACTGACTTAAATGCAGCAGAAGCACTAAAAGAATCTAACAAGATTGGTGATGAAATTAGAAAAATAATCAACGATTCTAATAATATCGGTAAATCATCTAAACCTGACGGAAAAGACAACGAAGATAACGCAGATGGAGCTGATGGTGCTGATGGAGCTGATGGAGCTGATGGCGCTGATGATGCTGACAACGCAAATAATGATGATACTGTACAAGGCAAAAAAGAAGTTAAATACAGCCCTCAGGTAAAAGCTGCTATTGAAACCTTCTATGCTGCAACATATTGTGCCGGTACTGATGATCCTGCTATGGAAGAAGTTATGGCATCAATTACAAGCGATAACGTAATGGATTATATGACCGCATGGAATAAATACCATTCGGGAGAACAAGGTGAATCATTTATGCAAGCCTTTATGGCAGATGCAAACGAAGGCTTCTGGGGTTCAGTACTTGGCTTAGGTATTCACAAGCTTTGTGGATATGGTGCAACAAGTGATCAAAAAGTTAACGGATGCAGGCAAGTAGCTTATGCTTTACGTGAAAAAGCTGAAGAACTTGGTATCTACGATGAATGTAAAGCTGATTTTGCAAAAATCGATAAAGAACTTGGAAGCTGGTTATGGATTGACGATAATATCTACAAAAACTTCGATAATATCATCAAGAAAATAGCTGACAAAATGGGACCCGGATATAGCAAATACGGTGCTCCTGAAAAAACCGGCGAAGCAAAAAAAGATTAGTAAGTTTAGTTACGATTCCTCAATAAGAAATGTGAAACTTATGATTAAGTAGGTTAGAAAAGTAGTGTAGAAATTTTATCCCTGAAAATATTCAGGGATTTTTTTTGCATATTCCATCTAATGTAACAAAATACCCCGTCCAACCGAGGACTTGATTTCTGATTTTTATGTATTATTATCATGTTTGTAGAGTGCTTACGCCAATAATCACTCAACAGGGGTAAATAAATGGCAGATTGAAAAACTACCTCAAAATTACTCCACAAGCAAAAAGGAAAAACTAAAAATGTCAATTAACTTAAAAAACAAACAAGAAGTTGTTAAAGAATTCGGAAAGAACGAAAAAGACACTGGTTCATCAGCAGTTCAAGTTGCTATGATGACTAAAAAAATCAGCGAACTTACTGAACACTTAAAATCTAACAAAAAAGATTTCGCTACAAAAAGAGGTCTTTTAATGATGGTAGGTAAAAGAAAAAGATTACTTGCTTACATCAAATCCCAAAATCTTGACGAATACAGAGAATTGATTAAAAAATTAGGTATCAGAGGTTAATTTCTGATAAAGTTTAAAGAACCGACTTCAAAAGAAGTCGGTTCTTTATTTTGTAAACGTTAAAATATCCGTTAAATTTATATTAAAACATTTAATAAATATTTCGAGATGGCTCAACTTCATTCTTTTTGCAGTATAAAATAAAGTCATTATATTTCTCCTTTTATTTATTAGGTTATTATCTCAAATTAATATTTGTATTACAATAAAATTGACTTGAAAAATTTTCAAGTTTACTTAATATAATAATTTAATAGTAGGAGATTTTTATGAAAACTTTAAAATCTATGCGATTGCATATTGGAATCTTTGGGAAAACTAATGTCGGAAAATCTTCATTATTAAATAAAATTACAGGTCAAGATATTTCAATTGTTTCAGATATTGCTGGTACTACAACCGATGTTGTCGAAAAATCAATGGAACTTTTACCAATCGGACCGGTAAATTTCTTAGATACAGCAGGAATAAATGATTCAACAGCACTATATGCTAAACGAATTGAAAAAACAATGAAAATTTTAAACCGCACTGACATCGCAGTAATTGTATGTACCTCTGACGGCATTGACGATTACGAAAAATCTCTTGTTGAAAAATTTAATCAACTCAATATCCCATTTATTTTTGTAATAAATAAAACTGACGTTCAAATTATAAGTGACAGTGCGCTATCAGAACTAAAACAATTTACTCCAAATATTATTTTAACCTCAGCAAAAGAAGATAAAAATTTAATCTTTAAATTCAAAGAAACCTTAGTAAAACTTTTACCTGATGATTTTGTAAACTCACCCAAAATTGCAGGGGATTTGATTCCGGAAAAAAGCACTGTAATCCTTGTAATTCCAATAGATAAAGAAGCCCCGAAAGGTAGAATTATTTTACCGCAAGTACAAACCCTACGCGATTTATTAGATTCAAACTGCACAACAGTCGTTGTTAAAGAAACAGAATTAAAAGATACTATTAACAATCTTAAAACTCCGCCATCACTTGTTATTACAGATTCTCAAGCCTTCAAACAAGTAGCAGAAATTGTGCCTGAGAATATTCCTTTAACATCTTTTTCAATACTTTTTGCCAGATTGAAAGGTGATTTAAAAGCATTTAAAAAAGGGGCTGAAGCTATTAACAAACTTAATGACGGTGATAAAGTTCTGATTCTTGAAAGCTGTACACATCACGCAATAGATGATGATATCGGCAGAGTTAAAATTCCGAAATTACTAAAACAAAAAACCGGTAAAGATTTGATTATTGAAAATATTGCAGGGCATGATTTTCCTGATATTTCACAATACAAACTAATAATCCATTGTGGTGCTTGCATGACAAACAGACGTGAAATCTTATCAAGAATCCTTATTGCAAATAACCAAAATATTCCAATAACAAATTACGGAATTACAATTTCTTATTGTCTTGGAATTTTACCACGCGCAATGAGAATCTTTGATAATATCCTTTAATACATCCATTTCTTCTTCCTGAATTTCAAGGTATGCAGAATGTGCCATTCCAATTTTGGGCGGATAATCCATATAATTCTTACCGTAAACATCTGTCAAATAAGTATTTGTATCATTAATACAAGGAAAATTCAAACCTTCAAAAGATATTTCTTTTAGTGGGAAAAAAGTTTCGTAGCTGTGAATATAATTCTTTCCGGTATGAGCCATATCAATTGCACGGACAAAATCTGATTCCGACAAATCACTTTTTGACTGTCTTATTTCATTCATGTATTTTAATATTTTTGTCCTAATAATATTAGTATCAGTATCATATTCACAATCTTTTACAAGTGTTTTACGAATTTGAGCAATTTCAACCGTACGTGCAATTTGTTCATCTTTTGTTAATTTTTCACCATAAATATCAAGCGGAAAAATATCTACAAACAAGTATTTACATTTTTTATGCATAACTTTAATAAAACAAGTAGCAGGACAGGCTGAATCTGCAACATATTGTGCATAAATTTCAGAATTACGAGAAGATTTTTCAAAAGCTTCAATAATTTTATTATAACTAGCCCTTGGCATAATTGTATCAATATCATCATCCCATGGAATAAAACCCTTATGACGAACAGCACCTAACAATGTCCCGCCATCAAGCCAATATGTAAGATTATTTTCACGACATACATAATCCAGTTCTTTCAACAATTCTAAATTTGCAAGTTGAATCATTCGCATTTGACCAACAGCCGGTGGAATTGTTGAAATATCAATACTGTTTTTCTTGTAGTAATAATATGGATTTTCTTTTTTCTTTTGCGCAAATTTTTTCTTGGTAACTTTTATTTTTATTCCAAAAATTTTAATTAATTTATGCGTATTTTTATAATCAGAAACAGAAAAAATATTTCTTAAATCCATTTTATTATCCTTCCTCAGTAAATAATGGTTTTAAATAAGTACAATATAATGCTTGATAAAATTTTGGTCTGAACATAAAAAATGGCCTGTATTGCACATATTTAATAAGTGAAGCTATTTGATTTTTCCTATACCAGTAATCTTTTTCATCATCAGACAATGCCCAAGGTGTTAACTGCAAATATTTAAAATAAAAATTTCTGTGATAGCTGAATGAACCAAAGTGCCAAGGTTTATTTTTGGCAACAAAATGAATAATTTTTGGAATATTTGTATAACTTGAGCGGTTTGTAAAATTACTTGATTGCACATTCCAAACATCAGGAACTATTTTAATTCGACCCTCCAGTGAGAAATTAATTATATCCTGATCACCGGTTTTAATTTTATCTTGATTTTCCTTTGTATATTCATAAAAAATATCTTCAATATTTTCTTTTCTAAACTTTTCAAGATCAAACAAAACCATGCCGGCATTAATGTATTTAGCACCTTTCCAGGCTTTTTTGCCATAAACTCTTATATCAAGAACCCCAGCTATAACATTATCACCAAGTTCGGTATTAAAAAGTTCACCCAGATCATCATTCACAACCATATCACAATCCATATATATAATTCGATTAACTTCCGGTAAAATCTGAGAAAGTTTTAATCTATAATATGTCTGCAAAGTCACATATTGATGAGTTTTGATATTTTTGTACATTTCAAACTGCGAATCATCAACCTTGATAAATTTAATTTCGCAATCTTTAATACTTTTTAACAACATAATTTTGTCAATATTTTCTTGAGATACACCGCCATCCAAAATATAAAAATGCAGATAACTTGCAGATTTCGCATTAGCCAAAACAGAAGCAATTACAACTCCTGCATATTTACTATAGTTATCATCACATGCCAGACAAACATTTATATCATTCATTTAAACTCTCCAATTTAATTTTCAATTTTGGTATTTTTAATCTCAATAAAACTTTTATTTACAGATTCAATTAAATTTTTATAAAAAACTAATTCAGTATCAGTTGCATTACTTATTTTTTCAATCAATAAATCCTTTACTAAATTACCTGAACACTCAACGCCAAACCCAAATTCCCGTAAATCAATACCCAAAACATGAATAAGCATAAAAAACGACTTTAATGATGGTATATAACATCCGCTTTCTATTCTTGAAATATGCTGAACACTCAAATCCACCATTTCTGCCAATTCCGCCTGAGTTAAATTTTTACTCTTTCGGTAATATTTAATTTTCTTTGCTATAAACAGCTTGTCATCAAACTTCATCAACTGTCCTCAATACTAAAATATTAGGTAAATGAATTATTTTAAATAATCCATGTGTATATAAATTTAAAAAACTTGATGTATACACATAGTTTTTGTTAGTATATTGATATAATAAATTGAGGCATTTTATGGACATTAATGATTTAAAAATAGATTTAGTTTATTTATGGTGTGATGGAAATGATTCCGTATGGCAAAAGAGAAAAGAAAAAACTCAACAAGCATTTGAACACAATATTGAAAAGAAAGCAATACAAAAATGTCGTTTTGTACAATCAAACGAACTTTTATATTCACTTCGTTCTGTTGAAAATTACGCACCTTGGATTAATAAAATATTTATTGTAACAGATAATCAAGTTCCTAAATGGCTCAACATAAATCATCCGAAAATCAAAATTATTGATCATAAAGAGATTATGCCTCCTGAAGTCTTACCTTGTTTTAATTCAGAAGCCCTTGAAACACGCCTTCCATTTATAAAAGATTTATCAGAATATTTTCTTTATGCAAACGATGATATAATATTTTGGAATACTGTAGAAAAAAGCTTCTTCTTTAACAGAAAAAAACAACCAATATGTAGGCTGGGAAGTAAAATAAAAAATAAAACATATATAAATCCATATGGAAAACAAATTGTTTATACATATAATCTCGCTAAAGAAAAATATAACAATTTAAATACACCCTATTTTCCTCATCATAATGTTGATGCCTATCGAAAATCTTATTTTTTAGACTGTATAAAAAATTTCCAAAAAGAATATGATGTTACTACGGCACAGCCATTTAGAAAAGCATGCTCAGTACAACGAATAATCGTTCAATACTATATGCTTGCCAACAATCTTGCTGAATTAAAACTTATCAAAAAACCTTGGTATAATCCGTTTAAACAACCAGAATCACAATACATCAAATGCAAAATAAGAAGATTAAAACATATTAAAAACAGCACCTGCAAGTTATTATGTATCAACGACAGTGAAAAAACAACAGACAAAGATAGAACCTTTATGCAAAAAATCTTAGAAGAAAAATTCCCCCAAAAATCACAATTTGAACTATAATTTATTTTTCAGAAACCTCAGGTAAATCTATTCTTTTCAGACGTTGCTCAATACGTCTATACCATTTCAAATGTTGCTTAAATAAAATTTTATAATCATCTATATTTCCTTGTGAAATATTTCTAAACTGATTATCACAAGTCTCGGTAAGCTTTGCTTCAAGGAATTTTGTATAATCTTTTCTATCTATATTATCATCAGTTAATTCAATACACTTACCAAAATCAACAATAACTTCAGGTCTGTTATCTCTCAAAAAACAATAATCAATTGACACAGGAATTAAATTAACTTTGCCATATTTTTTAACCGCATTTTGTGCAATATAAGCTAAACCTGTTTGAAATTTAAATGGTCTAAAATGAGGCGGTCTGATAATACCTTGTGGGAAAATACACAAAATATTTCTCAAATCACTTAATAAATCAACCGAATATTGTAAAGCTTTCATAGCAGATTGAGCAGATTTTTTGTTAACAGAATACGCACCTCCACGTCTTAAAAGCGGAAATCTGTTCAATTCTTCAACCATCAAACGAATTTCTTTATGGCAAATTCTATGTGTAATATTATACAAAACAATTCCATCCCACCAATTACAGTGCGGAGCAAAAAGTATTGTCGGACGTTTACTATCTCTTTGTGTATAATTTTCTACACCGGTATAACGAAATGCATAAAACCTGTTTTGCAACATATTATAGAAAAATAAACTGGCAATAGTTAAGCCAGAAACGATTAGTCTTTGCCGGTTTAAATTTCTCCTCTTTATTCCTTAGTTTTGTCGGTGGAATATCCGAGTATAATTTTTCTTCAGTTACCATAAATTCATTCTACCCTAATAACATTCAAAATAAAACATTCATTTAAGAAAACTTAACCCTTTTATAATACGATTGATAAAGAAAAAAAGCAAGTTACCACGCTGGATAAAGTTTAAGCTTTCGTTACATATTAGCAAAATTTTCGCATTATCTGTTTTAATATAGATGAAATTTAGGAGGTTTAGTTGTGGCAAGTGTAGTTAAATGTATGAGTATTATGACAGGTGCAGGTTTGTTAGGTGGAGCATTATCAAGTTATTACCTGCAATCAAAAGTAAATAAAGCAATTGTAAATCAAGCTCAAACTCATTCAAAAGACGGTACTATTCCAATCGGCGGTATGACCAAAGACGGTAAACTTTGGGATGGTAAAGTTTCAGTTGATGAGTTTAAAAAACAACTTGATACAAAAGCTAAAAAAGCATCTTTAGCATCCGGTCTGTTTACAGCAGCAGGAACAGCTTTAGTCACTGGATTAACTTTACTATTACGCGGTAAAATAAAAGCTTAATTTTTTATAATAATTTTGTTATAATAGTGCTATGAATAACACCGAACAAAATTATGAAGATTTTATCTCAACAGTAAGCCATGAATTAAGAACACCATTAACATCAATTCGAGGGTTCTCTCAAACTATGCTTTCATCTTGGGATAAGCTTGATGATAACAGTAAACAAAAATTTATCAAAATTATCGAAGAACAATCAAACAGACTTATTCATCTTGTTGAAAATATGCTTTCGGTTACCAAACTTCAAGCAAAAAATAACACTCTTATTTATAATGAATTAAATATTAAATTTCCAATTGAACAAATTATTTCAATTATAAAAAATCAGTATCCCACACAGAAATTTGAGTTCCAATACCGCGAAAATCTGCCTGCAATTTTTGTTGATAAGGATAAATTTCAACAGATAATGACCAATTTGATTGAAAACAGTGCAAAATACTCATCAGGTTCAAATACAACCACAATTTCAACTTCAATGGATAATAACAATGTTTTAATTAAAGTTTCAAATATCGGAATTACAATTGCGATTGATGATTATGACAAAATTTTCACAAAATTTTCACGTATAGATAATCCACTAACTCGCAAAGTTCAAGGCAGCGGTCTGGGATTATATATAACGAAAAACCTTACGGAAAAAATGGGGGGTAAAATTTATGTAACATCTATCCCTTTTGAGAAAAATCAAGAACTTAGTGAAATTACATTCACACTTGAATTTCCGATACTTTCATTGGAAGAACAAGCGAGGATAAAATGCAATCAGTAACACTTATTATTGATAAAAGATTAGAACTTTCAACAAAATATAAAAAATTACTTGAATCTGAAACAAACAAAGTTATTATCTCAAAAGATTTAATAACTTCTATTAAACTAATTCAAGATAAAGAACCGGATTTAATAATAATTTCAGACAGTTTTGATGATGACTTGTCCGATTTTTGTAAACAAGTTCGTGCACTTACTTATAATATGCGTCCGATTATTGTTGCAATGTCAAAATCTGCAGATTTTAATGATAGAATAAAAGTTCTGGAAAGCGGTGCGGATGATTTTCTATCTGAACCCGTGAATTCAGAAGAATTTCAGGTAAGAATGAATGCTCATCTCCGTCGGGAATTCGAATCAAATCTGGATTCAAAACAACAATTGCCAAATAAAAATTACACCCTTCGTGCAATTAAACGAAAACTCTCAGAAGACATTGAATGGGCAGCATTATATATTAGCATTGAAAATTTTGAAAGCTATAAACGAGCATATACTGATCTTGCATCGGACAAACTTTTGCAAACGTATATTGCAATTATCCAAGCATCTTTAAATCAGAATGATTATATAGGACAAATTAGTGAAAATATATTTCTTGTTCTGACAGATACAATAAAAGCAGAACGTCTTGCTAGATTTTTAATCTTTGCTTTTGATTCTGTTGCTAACAAATTCTATGCTGAACACGATCTTGATAGAGGTTATATGATTTTGCAAGGGGATGAATACGCAGGCAGACGTGCAAATTTTGTTCATTCTACAATCGGAATTATTACAAACGAATTTACAAAATACAAAGATACATCACAAGTTATTACAACACTTACCCAAATTCACAAAATGGCTGATGATCCTAACCGTTCAAATTATCTTATGGAACGCCCGAAAATTTCCGGACAGGATTCAATTTTAGAAAAAGAATTAAATAATAAAATCCTTATATTTGAAACAGATGAAGCCTTAAGTATTTTATTAAACACAATTCTAAACCTACAGGGATATCAAACACAAATTATTAATGAATACGAAATTCCGCAAAATCGGGAAATCCCTGCAATAATAATTGTTGATGCCGGAGATTTAGAAAAGAAAAACGGATTGAATCTTTGCTACAAACTAAAACAACAAGAAGATTTTAAACAATCAAAAATAATTGTAACATCGATTATTCATGATAAAGAACTTATTCTAAATACCGGCGCGGATTTATATCTTCCAAAACCCTACGATATACCACAACTTATAAAATGGGTTAATGAATTTATTAAAGAATTTAATTCCTAGCATACACTTCAAAGAGCGAACAATATTTGTAACAAAAATGTTCATCACATTTGACAAGTTATTTTGATTAAATTACTATCAAATTAAGAGGAAATGAAGTGAATATCTTCAGCTGTAGCCGCAGCCGTAAAAGCCGGAACGCTCAAAGAAAATTATATCCACGTGCAAATTGGATATAATAATAATTCTTTTGAAGTGTCCTCTAATTAAAGAGGATTTTTTAATGCCAACTGCTGTACACACACGAACACATAAAGCCGGAACCTGCCCGCACGGAATGCCGTTAGGTTCTTGTCCGATATGTAACGGAATGGCTGGCGGAAACTCAACCTCAAAACGCAGTATCCCACGCAATGTAGGTGAAATGAGTTATAACCAATGTGCCGCAATCGGTGCAATGTTACGAGCACAAAAAAATGCACGCGCTCAAACAAAACTTGCACAACAAAATCACCTGCAAGCCCTTGCAGATTTCCAAAAGAATATTTCAAAAACTCACCAGCGAATTATGGAATTTACAACTATAATTTCTAATACAATGCCGGTAATTATTGCAAAACCTATTAATTTTATTTTAAACAATATTGTTGGAAGGGTTTTAACTATAATACAAAATCTTCCACTAACTATTACCAATTTTATTCAAAGCGTTAACCAAAAATTAACAGAAATTTCTGATAAATTAACAGCTATTTATGGTGAAATAAAAGCCGCTATTGGTGAAAAAATCTCCAAATTCACATCAGACTTAAAAAAGAAACTAAAATCTCTATTCATTGTTTTCGGCACTCAAGAAACCGAAGATGAAGACAAAAAAATTGATGAAGCAAAAAGAACTTTTGAGTTAAAGACTTTCATACACAAACTTTATCAAAAACTCAAAGGTGAAAATGAAAAGGATACACTAAAGGATGAACATTAATCCGTTAAATGATGCGGAAAATATACGTCAACAAAGGAACTTAACAAATTCTCAACGCAAGAATAACCTCTCGATAAAAGAAGGTGTTCTTGTTAATAACCTTGTCAAAGATAAAAGCTGCAACCTTAATACAACAAAAGATACCTATATTATTTCCGATCAAAGCACAATGCCGGAAGCTTTATATCAAGATAACAAAATAATAGATAAAAAACTTATACCTCTAAGCACTATAGCACTTGGAGTTATGTCCACAATTACAATTATCACAGGTTTTGCAAGACATAGTGCAAAAATTGCAAAAGACTTACCAAAAGAAAAGTGGCTTCCTGCGGTTACACGAAATGTTCAATTAAGCAGAGAAACTCATCAACTTATTTATCAATTTATCCAAAATCCAAACAAAAAAACATTTATCGCAGGAGCAGGTGTTTTAACCTTATCCGCTATGGCTTTTATGGGAAAAACCTTTTTTGACGGATACAAAGATATCTGGGTAAAACGTAAAGAAGCAAATATTCAAAAAAATCTTCAAGAAAACCTTATTACTGTTGAAACTCAATCCTTCTCCGGCAAAATGCAAATCATAAGAAGCATGCTTTCAAAATATACAAAAGATTTTGAAAAATATCTTAAAGATGATAATGAAAAAATTCTTCCAAATTTTGAGAAAAAACTCTTTTCGTCAATTACATTTCAATCTGAAAACAAAAATGATAATAAAAGCACCTCAAATTTTGGCAATATCGTTTTGGGAATCGGAACATTTACAGGGATCATCGGGCTAGGATTTTTGGCAATAAAAAACCTATCAAAAAGTAAACACTACTTAAAAGAAGGAGTAGAAAATACAAAAGAACTAATTCAAGCCGTTGTCAAAAAATCAGATACAAACTCAAAAAATATTGATGAAGATTTCTTAGAACATATGTTTATGTCAATTGATGACGGAGCCGAAAACCTAACAGAATTTATAACAAAACAGATAAATCTATTAAATTGGAAATCGGAAGATAAAAATACTTTCTTGAAAAAAATTCTGACGAAATTAAAAACTTCAACAACTAAAGCTAATCCAAATTATGCAGGGGACGGCACACCACGCCCTGCTTTTAATTCATTCGTAGAAGATTATCGTGCATTTTTCTACAACTGGCTTCTAGATACAAACAATCCTCAATTCAAATATCTGTTTTACGGAATAACAGGATTGACCGCTGCAACATATGGTGGAAAACTTGCAGGTGATGCAATAAAAGAAGTTCAGGTTAAAAAGATTAATGCAGAAACCGAATTAGAATTACAAAAAAAACTTGTTTCAACAGAGTTGCGAAACTTTAAATCTAAAAAAGATGCAGCAATTCAACCGCTTGTTGAGGAATTTTACAAACAAGTTGATAGCGGCAAACGTTCAAAAGAAGAACTAAAAACAATGGCAGAGAATATTCTGTTTGAAATCAAAAACGGCCCGCCATTTGTATATAGCTAATGCGAGAAATAAAATATGATTCAACAAATTCAAACATACATACCACGACAATATAATTGCACCTCCTGCCAGCTTCCGGAACAAGGCAGAAATTATTGCATTTTTGATAAAAACGAAGTTGATTATTTTGTTAGACAAAAAGAAAATGCCCTGCCATATTTAACAGATATTTTAAAACACTCTCAACATGAAGCCCAGATTACAGAAACACTATACATCCTTGACAGAATGATTGATAACGGAACAAAAGGAATAGATAAATTATATCCGATACTCGCAAGATTTAACAACACAACTTCACCAAATATTCAAACTTTTTTAGCAGGGATTTATCGTAAAATCCAAGTCCCTGATGCTTTTGGACCACTTGTTAAAATGCTTATCCAAAATTCACTAAAAACACACAACTTAAATAAAACATTTGATCCTAATGAAGAAATCGGTGGTGCAATTTTAAGCTACATATCAGATAGATTTAAAGCGTAATTTCTTAATTTTATTGACATTTCCCCCGGGTGTTGACAGATATATAAACTTGTTATAAACTAAAATTGGAATTATTCTTAAGAAGAATAGCTAATCAAAAAGGATAATATATGACTACTAAGCGAAGAATTATATTAAGTGAAAAAATATATAATACTTGTATTGTTTTAGATAATTTTTGTAAAAACAATTTAGAATATGAAGAAATTCAAAATATTTCTCCAATTGTAGAATTTATAAAAGACACATCCGATGAATTACACGTGGAGCTTACAGGATGGAACAGGTAGTAATTAATACATCTTTCTTATACGTTTTTGTAATAAAACAACAGCATTCGCTTCAATGGCAAGTTTTTGTCCGACTGCATCCATTTTCTCTTTAGTTTTAGCCTTAATTGACAAATCCTCAGGTGTTATATCCAAAATTTGACATAAAACATCTTTCATTTTTGGGATATAAGGCATCATTTTGGGAGCTTGTGCAATAATATTACTATCAATATTTACAATTACATAACCTTTATTTTGAACATATTCATAAACATGTTTCAAAAGTAAAGTACTATCAATATTTTTATATTTAGGATCTGTATCCGGGAAAAGAGTTCCAATATCATCAAGCGCCAATGCGCCAAGTATACCATCAATCAAAGCATGAATTAAAACATCCGCATCGGAATGACCCAAAAGTCCCTTTTCATGAGTAATTTTAACTCCGCCAATTATTAAATCTCTACCTTCAATAAGTTGATGAATATCATAACCTATACCAATTCTATACATTTCCTGCTCCATTTGCTACATCATATCATAATTTTCCACAATATGCTATAATATATGTATGAAACATTCAGAAAACTTACTAAGCGGCATTGTTGTAAAAAGAGAAATTCATCATCCCACAACATCACAAGCTCCAACTTACTATGAAGAACTGGACGGGTTACCGTTTTATTATAACTTCGATTTTTCATTTGCAATAATATTAATTGTTCTAGGTATCGGATTACTTATTGTAGAAATTATAGTAATGGGATTAGGATTTATTCTTCCATTTTGTTTAAAAAAATATATTTGTACAAAGTGCAAACGCATATCTACACATTTAAATAGCCCACAAAAATGCAACAAATGTGGTGGAGAAGTTATGTTACTTGATGAATATAATAAAATCAATAATAAAAATTTATCTTAAAACAAACTTTTCAACAGCTTTAACAAAACCATCGTTTTCAACAGTATCAGTTACATAATCTGCGCACTTTTTAAGTTCATCAGTGCCATTTCCCATTGCAACACCTATTCCTCCGGCTTGAACAAGATCAATATCATTATTTTGATCACCGATTGTCAAAATATCTTCTTGTTTTAAGCCCCACATATCACATAAATATTGAACTCCAAGAGATTTTTTTGCTTCTCCTGAACATATTTCACAAAAATATGGAGTGGATTTTACTATATATAATTCCGGATAGTCTTTTTTTAATTCATTTACCCAACCGGTAACTTTTTCCGCATCATCTAAATCAATAGCAAGAATTTTATTTACATCTTTTATTTCTAAATTATCAAAATTACAAACTGTGTAATCAATGTGCTTTCCATCTGTATAAAACTTTATAATTTCATTATCATTTTCAACATATAATTTATCATCCAGATAAAGATTTATATGAACATCATTTTCACGTGCCCACTTAATAAGTTTTTTTGCAGTATCTACAGATAAAGTTTTTTGAAAAAGTGTAGTATTATCACAATCTTTAATCAAGGCACCCTGATAAGAAATTACCGGTGTACCAAGGTCAAGTTCTTGAGCTGCATGTATTGCAGAACTATGCATTCTGCCTGTCACAAGAACGACTTTAACACCTGCACCTTTCAACTTTTGCATACAAGCTTTTACAGCAGGACTAAAACCTTTTCCCCATTCAAAAATTGTTCCGTCAATATCAGTTGCAATCATTTTTATCATAATTTTTAATCAAAACCTCACCCTCACCCTATCCTAAAAGGAAAGAGAATTAGCTACAATTTACAAAATGCACGAAACAATGCACAAATTGTTTTTGCATCATTTATTTCGCCATTATTAATCATTTCAAACACCTCAGAAAGCTTGTATTCGCAACATTTCAGAATTTCACCTTCATCAGGATGCTCTCCAATATATTCTAAATCCTGTGCAAGATACAAATACAATTTCTCTGTACAAATTCCCGGTGTTGTATTTATGTATCCTAAAGATTTCCAAACTTTTGCCTGATATCCGGTTTCTTCCTCCAGTTCACGCTTGCAAGCATCGTCGGGATTTTCACCTACTTCGAGTTTACCTGCCGGCAGTTCTAAATTCACTTGTTTTAGTGGATATCGATACTGTTTGACAAGCAGAATCGTTTGAGAATCTTTCATAGCAACAATAACAACACCGCCACTATGCAAAACAACTTCTCGAAAAGATTTGTGACCATCAGCGACTTCTATATCATCTTTAATGACAGTAACAACTTTTCCATTATACACAACCTCAGAATTCAGCGTTTTTTCTTCAAAATCCATAAAATTATTTTACCATAGGCATTAACATATTTTCAAGCCATTCGGTATTAGAAACGGAAATCACGTTCACCTTTTGAGATTTTTTCAAGGTTTTGTTTGACAAGTTCTGTCATATTCTTATTTTCAAGAGCTTGAACCTCTTTTTGAATAAGCTTTTCACCAACAGTTTTTGTTTCGGGTGTTGCATAATCTTCTAAATATTCTTTAAGTGTCATTATGGCGTTTGGATGGCAGAAATTGTGAATTTGCTGTTCTTTACAAATTTCCATAAACCTGTCGCCAACTCTGCCTTCGCGGTAACAAGCCGTACAAAAACTCGGAACATAACCAAGTTCCATAAGCCATTTTAAAACTTCATCAAGAGAGCGCCTATCTTCAATTTCAAATTGTGCAGTATCTTCTTCTGCTTCATTTTCAGGATGAGCATACCCGCCTACAGAAGTTTTTGAGCCTCCGCTGATTTGTGATATACCAAGCTCTAAAACTCTCTCTCGACATTCTTTAGATTCTCTGGTAGAAATAATCATGCCTGTATATGGTACAGCAATTCTAATACAAGCAACAATTTTTGCAAAAGTATCATCATCAATGCCGTTATCAAACGCTTTCGGATCAATATCATCAGCACGCCTAATACGAGGTACTGAAATCGTATGAGGTCCAACACCAAACACGGCTTCTAAATGCTCAGCATGCATTAAAAGTGCAGAGAATTCATAACGATAAAGTTCTAATCCAAATAAAACTCCAAGCCCCACATCATCAATGCCGCCTTGCATTGCTCTATCCATAGCTTCTGTATGATAATGATAATTATGTTTTGGTCCTGTTGGGTGAAGTTTTTCGTAAGATTCTTTATTATAAGTTTCTTGGAAAAGAATATATGTTCCAATTCCTGCTTCTTTAAGCTTACGATAATTTTCAACGGTTGTTGCCGCAATATTAACATTTGCACGTCGAATTGCACCGTTTTTGTGATGGATTGAATAAATTGTTTTCAAAGATTCCAAAACATATTTAATCGGGCTATTAACAGGGTCTTCACCGGTTTCTATCGCAAGACGTTTATGTCCCATATCTTGAAGCGCTATAACTTCTTCTCTAATTTCGTCCTGTGTCATTTTTTTGCGCGGAATATGTTTATTTTTTGCATGATAAGGACAATAAACACACCCGTTTACACAGTAATTTGACAAATACAAAGGAGCGAAAAGTACAATTCTGTTTCCGTAATAATCTTGTTTAATTTTCTTGGCTAGTTCGAAAATTTCCTGATTTTTTTCTTCAATTTCGCAATCCAATAAAACCGCAGCTTCACGGTGGGTTAAGCCCTTGCCAAGCCTAGCTTTTTCTAAGATTTTATCAATAAGTTCAATATTTTTTTTATTTTCTGATGCATATTGAACTGAAGCCAAAACTTCTTCGTGATTTATAAATTCTTCTGCTTTATTAGATTTAGGATTGTACATTTTGAACCTCTATATTTTTGATTTATTTTGATAATTGTTTTTTAACCCAGTTTTCAAGAACTTTTAACGGTGAACGAGTAATCGCAAGTGCCCAGGATGGAACATTTTTTGTTATAATTCCACCAGCGCCGATATTTGCGCCTTCTTCAATTGTTACAGGTGCAACAAGTACAGAGTTTGAACCGATTTTAACATTATCTTTAAGTATTGTTTTTGATTTTGTTTTGGTAAGCGGGTTATAGTTAGCTGTAATTGTACCTGCACCGATATTTACATTTTCGCCCAACTCTGCATCTCCAATATATGACAAATGACCAACATTTGTATTAGAGAAAATTTTAGCTTTTTTAACTTCTACAAAATTACCAACCTTCACATTATCACAAACCTCAACTCCGCCTCTAAAATGTGCACAAGGTCCGATTTTGCAGTTTTTACCAATAATATTCTTACCTTCAATATAAGTTGCAGGATAAATAATTGTATCTTGACCGATTTGAGTATCTTCACTAATCCAAGTTGAATCAGGATCAACAATTGTTACACCTTCAACCATATATTTTTCAAATTGCGGCGATTCATCATTTTTGCTGCTTGGGCAAGATTTAAACGAGAATTGATTCCATAAATTTCATCACTGTTTTCTAAAATATATGCATTTACATTAAGTTTTTGAGCTTTGCCCCAAGAAATAATATCTGTTAAATAATATTCCCCTTGAGCATTGTTGCTTTTTAACTGTCCAAACGCAGCTTTAATTTTACCCCAATTCAAGCAGTAAATACCTGCGTTAACTTCTTTAACTGCTTTTTGTTCAGCTGTTGCATCTTTTTCTTCAACAATACACTTTAATGAGTTATCTGATTCTCTGATTATACGACCATAATTTGTAGGATTATTAAAAATAGTACTCATTACTGTCAAATCAGAATTTTGAGATTTGTGAAATTCTACAAAATTTTTCAACGTTTCTTCTTTTACAAGCGGAGTATCACCGCAAAGAATTAAAACCAACCCCTCATAATTATCTAAATAAGGACACACCATAGAAACAGCATGACCTGTACCTAACTGAGGTGATTGCAAAACTGTTTTTGCATTATCATAATTATCTTTTACAAATTTTTCAACATCCTGTGCGTGGTGTCCTACAATGACAAATTCTTCCGACACAAAATTCTTAACATTATCTAAAACATAACCTAGCAATGTTTTTCCCATAATTTCATGCAAAACCTTAGGCGTAGAAACTGAGTGCATTCTTGTTCCTTTACCTGCTGCAAGAATAACAGCTTTTATATCCATTTTCAATTCTCCCTTTTATATTTCTATTTTTAATATCGCGCAAATATAACCATCATGCAAATTTTATTTAATATTAATATTAGAATCCATTAATTCTGCCAATTCAACTTCTAAAATTTCTGATAAATGTTTCATATACAAAAGAGTAGGATTTGTAAGCCCTCTTTCAACCTTACTGTAATAGCTTTTGTCTATATTAAGCCTATTTGCAATATCATCTTGGGACAATCTTTTAATACTACGCAAAATTTTAAGTTTTAACCCTAATCTTATTAGAAAATTTTTATCATCCATCTTTTAATTTTAAGCAGTTGACTTTTTTAAAACAATAGCTTATATTAATATTTATAGGTTTATAAACTATTAATTATGAGGATAGTATGATTTTTAATGACAATAAACAAAATAAAACAGCATTCACCTTAGCAGAAGTTCTTATAACCCTTGGTATAATCGGTGTAGTTGCAGCGCTCACAATTCCAGGTCTAATAACAGAACACCAAAAACGTGCAACCGTTACTAAATTGCAACGTGCAATTTCCGTTATAAATCAAGCTTATAGAATGTCCTTTGATGATGTCGGTGAACCTATAAGTGCATACGAAATAAAATCAGATGAATACTTTAAAACTTATTGGGCTCCATATATTAAAGCATTAACATATTGTTCAAAACCTCAAGACTGCGGTTACAATTCAAATGGTCCGTTCTCGCATCCAAACGGTCAAAAATCCCCTACTGCACTTATATCTGAAACTATGCGAACAACATTTTACACTGCAGATGGATTTTTATACATAATTTTTGTCGGAGGCGGAACCTCAAAACCGGGAGAAACACAAGCACTCAATTGGGTATGGGTAGATATTAATGGAGGTACTAAACCAAATGAATTTGGTAAAGATGTATTTTTTTTCATAAGACAAACCGATGGAAAAGGTGTTCAACCATATGGACAAAGTTTGACTGATGCTAAAATCAATGCAGATTGTTCAAAAACGGGAACAGGACAATATTGTGCAGAAAAAATCCGCCGTAATGGATGGAAAATCAGTAAAGACTACCCTTGGTAGGTACTTCGTACTGTACCATGCTACATATTATTTCCAAGTCATCTCAATAATTCAGCTCCGCAAGGTACTTCGTACAGTATTAGTTAATATATATCTAACTTATCATGTTTCAACTCTTTTATACAAAAATTGGTCACTAGCACATCATCAGAAACACATGTCAACATATAATCTTCTCCTAACATAGACGAAAATAAAGACCTAATATTACCACCTAATTTTATCTCAGCTTCATGAAGTGTCCAAAATCTATAAAAATCAATTTTTGTTGGACTCTTATCATTTTTGCCGTACCGATTCATAATCTTAGAAAAGTTTCGAGGACACATATATTCAACATCCACTCCAATATTTTTATTATTAAATGCAACAAGTACAATATTATTTGAATGCGAAATACTAAAACATATCTCATTTGATTTAAAAAAAGGTTTTCTATTTCGAAATTCAATTTCTAAATTTTCAACATTATAAAAATGTTTAGCAACAAATTTTGTCAAAAATATTCCGCATAAATGTTCAAAATACTTTTCTTCAGATAAGTATTCCCGTCCATCTGAAAATTTTTCTAGTTTTTCAAAATTAACCGATTTTAAAAATTCATCTTTTTTTAAATAATAAATTTCCATTTTGACCTCATACCGCTTTAATACAGTATAGAATTACATAATAACCGAATCCACAAGTGGTTTTGCAACCTCAAGTGCATCATTTAAGACATTAGGATTTTTCCAAAAATCACTCCGTGCGATATACCTTTTTACAATTTTTCTGGCATAAGATCCAACAGCGACCCCACTATATAAAATTTCACACATTCTGGCAAGTTCTGTTGTTTTCCCATTTGTTCCGCCAGAAAGCATTAAATAGACAGGTAATTTCTCATTTTGCACAATTTCTGCTGTTGCAATAGCCTGCAAAGTTGATTTATAATTATCATCCCCGCCGCTCATCGGAAACCCATCCGCCTGAATTATTGTTGTATAAGGTGCTCTACCTTTTATCATTTCTGTCACACGTCGCACTAACGCTTCATCACTTAATTTACCACGGCTTGTACAAATACTTAAAATCCCTTCATAATTATCATTAATATATTTCCATTTTGAAGTAATTTCTTCCTCGTTAAGTCCCATAGCGTGGAATTCTATACAATCTATTCCTTGTTCAACAATCGATGGCAACACTTCATCAAGATTTTTTTCTTCAGATGTATAAGAAATTGCAGCCCGCGAGCATATCTTCCAACACTTTCCACAGCCAATACATTTAAACTTCTTTACTTTAGCATAACGAATTGCGCCCTGCGGACAAACAGCTTCACAAGAACCACAATTTACACATCTTTCATAATCAATAACTGCCTTATTAACATGCGGATCATTTTTTATCCCAACACTTACACATAAATACGCATCATAAACTTTTGCAAGTTCTAATGCTTCACGTGCGGCTGCGATAACATCTTCATTTGCCGATAAATCAAAAAAACGACATCCTGCAATTGCATACACATAAACAAGACGTTTAATCTCTTCAACATCTTCATTACCTGCACCGCAAACTAACTTAAAACAATGACCATTATCCAGCAATTCTTTCAGCATTATTTCACCATATAATTATAAATAATCTCAGAAGCGTGCACAATAAAATCCTTACCGGCAACAGAATTATGAGGACGATTGGCAAGAATTACAACAATATACTTTCTTCCATTTGGCGCAATCACAATTCCGGCATCCCCAAGCATAGTACCTATATCACCGGTTTTATGTAAAAATACGGAACCTACGCCAAGACCAGCCTGAATTAAACGGTTATTATGTACATGTCCCATGTAATTAAAAATTCTGGCTCTTGATTCTTCTGTTAAGAATTTATCATTCTCATCAATATTATAAAGCATTTGAGCCATATCACGAGCAGTTGTTCTATTAGTTCCTGTCAAATCCGGCAGCCAGGTTTGCACTGAAGTATTTTTTAACCCCCAAGACCTTATTGCTTGGTTAACATCAGTCATTGACCCAACCTTTGCCATAAGCATATTTGTCGCAGAGTTATCGGATTCTGTAATCATTAATTCCGCAAGTTTATCTATTGTATATTCTGAATTTCTTGCTTTAAACTGCATACTGCCGGAACCTTCAGTTCTATAATATTCAGTCAATGGCATTGTATCATTTAATGAAAACTGACCAGCCTCGATTGATTTAAACACATCTATTAAAACAGGTATTTTAATTATACTTGCAGTCGCGTAACTTTTAGATGCATTGATATCAATATAATTTCCTGTTTCATAATCCCAAACATATACAGCAGGCTTAACCGTAGCATATTCTTCCATAAGGTTCATTAATTCACGCTGTAAAACAGGCATATTAACATTTTCTTTTAAAGGTATCATTTGAGATTTTTTGCCGGAAGCCGAATAACCAAAACCACGATGACCAAAATTCCAAGTATTAGAAAGATATTTATATGTAGGAAAGCTCAAATCATACATATCTGTTTGGATAGCTTTGTATGGCGTTGGAACAAACATTACTCCTGTTATATGTTTAAATGAATATGGCATAGCACAACATAAAACAAACCAAAGAACAAATAAAGAAATTAAAAACTGAAAAAGATTTTTCTTTTTTGTTTTTTTTCTTTTTGGTCTATTTTGATCTCTTAAGGTACCATATCTTGAGGATTGCGAATTATAGCGAGAATAGCTTTGCCTAAAATCTAAGACTTCAGCTGATTCAGAATATGTTAGCCTATGCGAGCTTGCTAATTTCGGCATTAACCTTCCTCTCCAATATTATTTACCATTCTACTCTACTAAAAACTATCAGGCAAGTTATTTACATAATACTAATAAAATATATTATGTAGCTTGTAACCGAAGGTCCAGGCAGGGGAGCTTTTGGTAGCTCCGCAAAAGCCAGCACTATAACAGTGTTATAGTGCATTTTAACGGGTAGTTAATGAAACAGGGACAAAGCGTGTATTGTTTGAACGGGCAAATTATTAGACGCTGAATCTGGTTCAGAATGACAAGTTAGTGAGTTTACACGCGATAGGTTGAATTTACTATCCGTATTTAGTCAGTGTGTTTCTTTTTCTTGTCCAGAATTCTTTTTCTTTGTTGCGATGCAAAGAAAAAGAATTGCAGGTGCGGGTATGGGAGCGCAGAGCTCCCATAAGATAATACATAATATATTTTATTAGTTATGTAAACAAATGTTACAAAAAACACACTCTCTGAAATCTAACATTTCCAAAAAACTTTATATAGAAGAGAGAACTTTTAAAATAAGGAGACGAGATTATGGCATTTTTAGCATTAGCAAGTCAAAAAAGTTTAATGACTTTGCAAAAAAACTTTTTACAATTTCAGTATTTATCAATTATGAACCAAATTCAGTATGCAACTTCTCAAATGACAGCTATTCAAAGAGAATATGCAAGTACAGATGATGATTGCACAGAAGATGCTGATTACATTTACTATGAAGATTTAAGTGATCAATTAGAAACAGAAAAGGATTCCATTGACTCACAATTAACCGCAATTGAAAACGAAATTTCAGGATTAAAGACACTTGTAAACAACAATATCAAATCAAGTTGTACTTTGAACTTATTAGGCGGTTCATAGTAAATCAAGATAGATTTTTATTAAAAAGTTCCACGGTGTTAAGCATTAATGATGTTATAGTCATTGGTCCGACACCGCCAGGAACTGGTGATATGTATGATGCAACTTGGGATGCTGATTCAAAGTCTACGTCTCCGCGGGTTTTCCCGTTCTCATCTTTGAAAATCCCAACATCTATTACCACACAACCAGATTTTAACATTTTCCCTTTTATAATATTTTTCCCCGCTGCAGACACAACAATATCTGCAGTTTTTATTATATCTGCAAGATTTTCACTACAACTGTGACAAACAGTAACTGTAGCATCACGATTTAAAAGCATTTGAGATAAAGGTTTGCCTACAATATTAGAACGTCCTACAATTACTGCATGTTTTCCTTTTAACTTAATACCATACTCATCAAGTAACAACAAAATACCTTTTGGTGTACACGGATAAACTACAGGTTGAGCACCAGAAAACAGTTTTCCAAAATTATAAGGCGTAAATCCGTCAACATCCTTATAGGGACAAATAGCATTTATAACATTTTCTTTTGAAATATGTTCAGGAAGCGGAAGTTGAACTAAAATTGCTGTAACACTTTTATCGTTATTAAGCTCATCAATTTTTTTAAGAAGCTCTTTTTCTGTAATATTTGCTGGGTAATTGATTACCTGAGAATTTATTCCTAAGTTTTGAGCAGTTTTTTTCTTGTTATTAACATAAATCTTACTTGCCGGATTATCTCCAACTAGAATTACAACAAGCGAAGGCTTAGTTTGAAACTTGTCAATCTGTTGTTTCAAATCCCCTAAAAGCTTTTCTCGCAACTTTTTGCCATCTAAAATTTCTGCCATATTTCTCCTACTGTTTTAATTGTGGAAGATTTAATCTAAAATAAAACTCTTTTATTGCATCTTGAACAACTTTAGATTCACGCGATATTGAGTTTTGCTCCATTTGCTTATCATATGGAATCACACCTAATATTTCCAGATCGTATTTCTTCAAAAGTGAATAAACAGATGCTAAATCATTATTATCAACCTTATTTATCACTACACCAATTTGAGTACCTGCCGCATATTTTGAACTAAATTCTTCAATACGTTTTGCAAGATGTGCAGATTCTTCGCTAGGATTAGCTGTAATAACTGTTGCATCAATTTCTGTATCTACTATTTGATTAAGATATTTTAAATCAAATTCACAATCAAAAATAACTATATCATATCGATTAATCAATTTATTAACGGCATCATTAATCAATTTTGTAACAGGACATCTGCAATCCTTTGAACCAACAAGCCACGAAACAATAATATCTACGTTATCATCCAACGAAACAAGAATATCTTCCATCGCCCATTCGATAAATTCCTGTTTTGTCATATCATCAGGAATTCCTGTTTTATATTCGTGTTTACCACTTCTGATACCATAAATAGTATTTCTGATATCAAGTCCGAAACTATGCCCCAATTCACCCGCCAAATCATTATCAAACAACAAAATTGATTTTTCAGGAAACATTTCCCTAAAAATCTGCATGAAAGCTTTTACTATTGTTGTTTTCCCGCTTCCGCCTTTACCTGTGATTGCAAGTTTTACAGTCAAATTTCTAACCTCTTTTAAATAAGTTTCTCATCAATACTGTTTTTAGTCAAATAGTTTACAGAAAATAAAAACGAAGGCAAACCATCAAAAATCAGGTATAATGTCTTCGTTTTAATCAATAATTATTTAATCTGATTATTCAGCAGATTCTTCAACTGTTTCTTCAATAGACTCTTTAACAACTTCTGAAGCTGAAACTGAAATAGGTAATTCACATTTAACTTTTGAAGTTAATTTGATTAACATTGTATATTCACCAACTTTGTTAATCGGAGCATTCAATGAAACTGATTTTCTATCAACTTCAATACCAGCTTGAGCTTGTAATTCCTCAGCTAATTTTTTAGTTGTAATTGTACCGAATAATTTACCAGATTCGCCAGCTTTAGCAGATAAAGCTAATGTACCAAATTTTTCAATAGCTTCTGCTTTTTCTAAAGCTTCTTGGTGTAATTTTTCTTGTTTAGCTTTAATTCTAGCAATATTTTTTTCTCTATTTTCTAAAGCACCATCTGTAGCAACTTCTGCTGCACCTTGTGGAAGAAGGAAGTTTCTTGCATAACCGTCTTTAACATTTACGATATCGCCAACTTCGCCTAAATTTTGAACTTCTTTTTTTAATATAACTTGCATTTTACAATTCTCCTTTGTATTTATATTTCTGCATGTAGCCCTAACATACTACAAACATGCGAATTTGCCAAGAGTTTTTATAATTTTGTTAAGTTTAGCCCAACAAGATCAAACTTAACCAGATAAATAAAATCCCTGAAATTATCCCAACAATTGACAAATGCCAGTTTCCATACTCTTTGGCAAGCGGCAAAAGTGTATCAAACGAAATATACGTCATTATCCCAGCAACTGCAGCCATCAAAAAACCTACCATAACTTGAGGTACAAAAAGCCCGAAAATAAACATTCCAACTAATGCACCAATTGGCTCCGTTATACCGGATAACGCAGCATAAAGCATTGCATAACGTTTTTTGCCGGTAACATGATATATAGGAAGTGCGACAGCAATACCTTCAGGTATATTATGAATAGCAATAGCAAACGCCACAGATAAACCCAATGTAACATTTTGAGTCGTAGTCAAAAATGTTGCCATACCTTCAGGGAAATTATGAATACAAATAGCAATTGCAGTTAAAAATCCTGCTCTTTTAAGTTTATAGTGATTATGAGAGCAAGATTCCGGATCATCCGGATGTAAAAGTTCTTCTGTATCAACGTGATCAGGTAAAAAATAATCTATTAAAACAGATACCAAAAGCCCTATTACAAATCCCCCAAAAACCAACCATTTAAAAGTTTCAGGAAAATTTGCCTTAAGTAATGATTCAGAACTCGGAATAATATCCACAAGTGATATAAAAATCATAACTCCTGCAGAAAAACCTAACCCAACAGACAGTGCTTTTAAATTATCTTTTTTCGTAATAAATGCAATAGCACCACCGATAGCCGTAGTTAATCCTGCTAACATAGTGAGGCTAAATGCTAATGCGAAATTATTCTGTAAGTTCATAAAATTATATCCTTTGCAAAAATAATCTTACCACAAAGAAACTTTTTTATAACCAAAACGTCTTAAGGCATAGGGAGAGGAGAAGATTTATGGAATTATTTAATAATTTAATTTATGAATATAAAAAGGGTATACGAGATATGGCAATGTATACTTGCCCTAAAAAAGATTTACACAAATACATTGAAAAGCTTCTAAGTTTAAAAATTGAATATATAACACCAGAATTAAGTAAAGACAAAGTAAATATTTTTTTTGGAAATATTGAATGTTTAATAATTTTTAAACAATTTTCAAGTAAAGAGCTAGATAAACTCACTCCATATGAAGATTTTATATTGGGAATAATGCTTGGATATTGCCGAAAAGAACAATATAAAAGACTTTTAGGGCTAAGACCGGAAATTGCAAGACTTTATTAGAGTGTTCTTGCTCAACCTAATTATCGATGTAAACGTTAAAAAAGCCATGCCCTTCAATAAAATCAATACTTTATACTAACAATACATTTTATTTATTAAGTTATGTAAACACACTAATCAAAACTCCACCTTGGCTGAAACCATGATACTGACATGGTTTCAGCCTTATTTATATTTTTCGAATATTAACAGAAAAAAATATTTTGGACATGGCGGAAAACTAATGTACAATTAAATCATGCTCATGTTGAGGGCTATTCTTGTAGAGGTTAAATGATGATTGAAACAATTAAGAAAAATCTTTTACAAATACAAGAAGAAATTGCACCTTGTAAACCCAGAATAATTGCAGTTACAAAATATTTCGACAAAGACGCAATAATTGCAGCATATAATGCAGGTTTCCGCGACTTCGGAGAATCAAGAGTAATTGAAGCTTCTGAAAAAATAAATAATCTTCCGGATGAAATCAAAAATAATTCGACATTTCACCTTATCGGTCATCTACAAACCAACAAGGTCAAACAAGCCGTAAATGTTTTTGATTACATACATTCTGTTGATTCGGTAAAACTTGCTCAAAGTATCTCACAACACGCTAATCAAATCGGAAAAATCCAAAAGATTCTTATTCAAGTCAATAATGCTAACGAAGAACAAAAATTCGGATTTTCAAAAGAAGAAGTGTTTAAAAATTTTGAACAAATAAAAAACCTTGAATCACTTGAAATTGCAGGAGTTATGAACATGGCACCACTTGGAATTGAACCAAATGAAATTGCCAAACTTTTTTCAGAAATTGTTCAAATCCGAAACAAATTAGAAAAAGAATTTAATTGTAAATTGCAAGAAATTTCAATGGGAATGAGCCAGGATTACAAAATCGCAGCACAACAAGGTTCAACAATGTTAAGGGTAGGTAGAAAATTATTTAATTGATAAACGGAGGAAAAATAGGTGGCAGCAATAACAGAAAGTTTCAGAAAAGTAGTAGATTTCGTAATGGATGGTTTCCGTGGCGAAAATCCTTTTGTAGATATGAATGATTCTGATGATTACGAAGATGATTATGAATATGTAGAAGAAGGTAGTGCATTACGAGAAATCGCACCATCTTTCTCACCGGTTGTAGAAAAACAAAGTGAAGCTAAAGTTCTTAGCCACCCAAGTGCAAACAGAGGTGGTAACGAAGTTGTTGTTGTTGAACCTCGTTCATTTGATGATGCTGCCACAATCGTTCAACATCTAAAAGACAGAAAAATCGTTATGCTTAACCTACATCTTCTAGACAAAGAACAATCACAAAGAACAATTGACTTTGTCTGTGGTGCATCACAAGCATTGAACGGAAGCCCTAAAAAAGTTGGAGATTTAGTATTTGTATTTGCTCCAAGCAATGTAACACTATCAGCAGATACTAACCCTCAACAAAGCAAATTTAATGATTCTTTGTGGAGAACATCTCTACAGTAGAATAATTTTGGTATGAGAAGAGAGATAGTTTAGATATACAGGCAGTGGTAACACTGCCTTTTTATTCTTAAATATGTGACAAAAAAGATTTAATAATAAATATTTTTTAGAAAAATTTACCTTTTTTCATCATTTTCATTGCCTGAACCATGGCTTTTTTCTCATTCATTTTACCAAAACCGCCAAACATTTTTTGCATTTTTCCCATACCGCCCATCATTTGACGCATTTGTTCAAACTGCTTCACATAAAGATTTACTGTATGCAAATCCATTCCACAGCCTTTTGCTATACGTTTTTTACGACTTGTATTCATAAGTTCAGGATTCTCACGCTCAGCAGGTGTCATGCTTTGAATAAACACTTCTATCTTTTTGAATTCTGTATCGGTTGCATGCGAAATTTTTTCTCTATCGGCTTGTTTAAGATTCACACCCGGAAGCATCCCCAGAATTTGATCCATTGAACCGAACATTTTCATCTGCTTTTGCATATTTAAAAAATCATTGTACGAAAATTCTGCTTTCTGCATTTTTTCTTGCATTTTTAAAGCTTCTTTTTCATCAAAAACTTCCTGTGCACGCTCAACAAGCGAAACAATATCACCCATACCAAGAATTCTTGTTGCCATACGTTCAGGATAAAAATCTTCAAGTGCATTAAGTTTTTCACCTGTACCTGTTAATTTAATCGGTTTTCCTGTACAATGAACAACTGATAACGCAGAACCACCACGAGAATCACCGTCAAGTTTTGTTAACACAAGTCCTGTCAAACCAATTTGAGCATCAAAATTTTCAGCAACATTCACAGCTTCTTGCCCTGTCATAGCATCAATTACAAGAAGTTTTTCCTGTGGATGAAAAATTCTATCTATAATCAAAAGCTCAGCCATCATCTCTGTATCAATTTGCAAACGCCCTGCTGTATCAAGAATTAAAACATTAAATCCATTTTCTTTAGCGTAAATAATCGCACTCTGAACAATATTTTGTACATCAGTTGAATCATCAATACTAAAAACTTCACATCCGATTTCGCCGCCAAGAGTTTTTAATTGAGAAACAGCAGCTGGGCGATAAACGTCACACGCTACAAGAAGTGGTTTTTTACCGTCTTTTTTAAGTTTGACAGCAAGTTTAGCAGAAGATGTTGTTTTACCGGAACCTTGCAAACCTAACATCATAATCAAAGACGGATGTCCTGATAAATCAAGCGGTTTTAATTCCTGCCCCAAAAGAGCAACAAGTTCATCATGTACAATTTTAACTAATTGTTGAGAAGGATTTACACCCTGCAAGACATTTTCACCCTCTGCTTTATCTTTAATTGAAGAAATAAAAGATTTTACAACACGTAAATTCACATCAGCTTCCAAAAGAGCACGACGAATTTCACGTAATGCCTCTTGCATATTATCTTGTGTAAGCTCTTGAGAATGAGCTTTAGAGATTATATTCTGTAATCTTTCACTTAAATTATCAAACATTTTCTATCCCTTTAAATATATTATATGCAGATTTTAACATGAAAAAACACTTTTCAACACTATAAAAATATGTTATGATAAACACGCAATATGTAAGAAGGAGTTTTTATGAAAAAGATTATTATTTTAACAACCTTAATTTTAGCAGGCGCTATAGCTTATGCAGAAGTTTCTATGCCATCTGCACCAAGTTTTGGAACACCTTCTAATGTAACTAATACCAGCCCGTCTTCACGTTATAAGAAAACAACTTCAACAACAACTCAAAATACAACACCGCAAGTTAATATTCCACAGCAGATAAATACAAGTTCTAATCCGCTTAAAGCAGAACTTGATTCTCTTGCAATGTCTATTTTAAGAGCCGCGGAAAACCGCGACCAATCAAAACAACAAGCTTATATGATGCAAATGATGGACAAAGGTGTAAATCAAATGTGTCCGCCCCAAATTATATCCAAAAAAACACCACACTGCCCACCTATAACAATTAGAGTGAATAATAGAACATTAAGCGGCAGCAAATGCGCTCTCACATGCTACAAACTCAACGGAAAACAATATGACGTCGGATACTGTAAATAAATTTAACTAATCGCCGAACCTTAAAAGGTTCGGCGATTAAAGTTAATAATGTTCTTCATCAAATATTTTAAAATTCTCAGGTAATTTATCTTCTATATGTTGAAATAATTCTGAAAGCGACCATCCAAAACCTTCTGCAATCTTTTTAAGTGTTACAAGTTTAGGTTCATTATCGCCTATTTCAATCCTGCTCAATGTTGAGCGCGGAATATCGTTTTCATACGCGAACATACAAAGACTTTTTTCTTTCACATCTTGTCTTAATTCACGAATAGCTTTACCTATCATTTTGCAATAAATTTGTTCTTTTTGATTCATAGCTCATCTCATATAAATGAAGTATTCCATATATGGGATTATCTATTATAATCATTCTATAATATCCCATTTGTGGGATGCGTAGGAGGATGTTATGAAAAAAGCATTTACTTTAGCTGAAGTTGCTAAGCACGTAGCTCAGTCACCAGTATCGCACCGCAGATCGTGGCTTGATGTTATATGTGTTAAAATTAGTAGCATAATGGCCACTCCGGCTAAGGAGGGTTTTACGTTAGCAGAAGTACTAATCACCCTTGGTATAATCGGCGTTGTTGCTGCAATGACCATCCCGGGCTTGATGACAAAATATCAACAAGAACAAACTGTTGTAAAACTTAAAAAAGCTATTTCAGTAATAAATCAAGCATATAGATTATCATATGATGATATTGGTGAACCCATAAGTTCATTTGATATAGGTGCAGAAGAATACTTCAAAAACTATTGGGCACCATATATAAAAGTACTATCATACTGCACAACTGCAAAAAGCTGTGGTTATAAATCCCTATCTCCTTGGAAATATCCAGATGGTAAGCAAGTAGAAGTAACCCTAATTGCACCAAAAGCACGAACAACTTTTTATTCTATGGATGGCGTACTATATGTAATATTAACAACACATGGAGATATGACAGTTCCAAATTATAACATATATGTTGATATTAATGGTGGAAACGGTCCAAACCAAATGGGTAAGGACGTATTTATATTAACCAGAGTACAAGAAGACGGCGGGGGGATCCGCCCCCTTGGCTATCAATTAAACGACAAACAAATAAAATCATATTGTTCTAAATCAAATAACAGCATTGGTGCTATGTATTGTGCCGAAAGAATTCGCCGTGATGGATGGAAAATAGAAAAAGATTATCCTTACTAATATTTAATAAATGTAATCACCCGATATCAATAGATATCGGGTGATTACTATAAATTATTTTTGTTGCTCACACTCGCTTTGGATTATTCAGGGTGTAGAAAGCTGTAAACATTTCTACATCTTACTGGCTCTCTCTGTTCCGCCCTACCGAAAATCCAACTCTGTTCGAACTAGTCTTGAGCGTGACCAGCTGTTCCTAATACGTCTCTCATTTTGTGCATAACCATTTCTTTAACAGCAGTTCTGCCTGGTCCCATGTATTCACGTGGGTCGAATTTTTCAGGATGTTCAACGAAGAATTCTCTGATGGTAGAAGTCATTGCAAGTCTTAAATCTGTATCGATGTTAATTTTTGCAACACCGTGTTGAGAAGCATATTTAAGCATATCTTCAGGAACACCTTGAGCGTTAGGAAGGTTACCACCGAATTTATTACATTTAGCAACGAATTCAGCAGGAACAGAAGATGAACCGTGAAGAACGATTGGATAATCACCGAATCCAGCTTCTTTTAACGCATCTTTAATTTCTTTAAGTCTTTCGAAGTCTAATTTAGCTTCACCTGCGAATTTGTAAGCGCCGTGAGATGTACCGATAGCAATAGCTAATGAATCGCAACCAGTTTGTTTAACAAATTCAACAGCTTCTTTAACATTTGTATATTTAGCATCTTTAGCATCAACATTTACGTCGTCTTCAACACCAGCCAATTTACCAAGTTCAGCTTCAACTGAAACTCCTCTTTCGTGAGCATATTCAACAACTTTTTTAGTTAAAGCAACATTTTCTTCGAATGGGAATCTTGAACCGTCGATCATAACAGAAGAGAATCCGCCGTCGATACAAGCTTTACAAATTTCGAAGTCAGCACCGTGGTCTAAGTGAAGAGCGATAGGTACTGTTGTAGTAGCTAAAGCAGCTTCAACTAATTTTAGTAAGTAAGTTTGGTTAGCATATTTTCTAGCACCTGCAGAAACTTGTAAAATGATTGGAGATTGTGTTTCTTCAGCAGCTTCTGCAATACCTTGTAAAATTTCCATGTTGTTTACATTGTAAGCACCAATAGCATATCCGCCAGCTAATGCTTTTTTGAACATTTCGTTTGTTCCAACTAATTTTCTTTCACTCATTTGAGTTCTCCTTCTTTTTGTATAATATATTACACATGCTTAATTTATAACAAACAAAAGCAAAGTTCAACCACGCGAATTAAGAACCCAGCATGCTTGCGCCAATAACACCGGCGTGATTTCCAAGTTCTGCCGGAACAATTTCAACAGAACTTCCGGCAACAGCCATCGCACGTTCTTTTATTGTCTTTCTAATAGGCTCTAATAATAAATCTCCTGCTTCTGCAACACCACCGCCAATAATGACTTTTTCAGGATTCAAAAGATTAATCACACTTACAAGTCCCATACCAACATATGTTCCAACAATTTCAAAAATTCTTTTAGCAACAGGATCACCTGCTTCAGCAGCTTTTGCAACTATATATGGTGTAATTTCGCCATCTCCTGCCATTTCTCTGAATTTTGTAGACTTTCCGCCTCTAATGTAATCATAAGCCATTGCTACAATAGAAGGACCTGAAGCAAAAGCTTCCAAGCAACCTGTATCACCACAGCCACAGATTGGACCTCCATCCATTTGAAGCTTAATATGACCAATTTCACCTGCTGCATTTGCTGCTCCTCGGACTAATTGACCATTAACAACAAGTCCGGAACCAATTCCTGTTCCAACTGTAATACATACGAAATTTTCACATCCTCTGCCTGCTCCAAATTTCATTTCACCTAAAGCAGCACATCTTACATCATTGTCAATTTTTGTCGGGATATGAAATTCTTCTTCAATCATCTGCGCAATTGGAACATTTACCCAGCCTGGAATATTAGGAGCAAGTTTTACAACACCTGTTTTGTAATCAACCTGTCCAGGAAAATCAAAACCAATACCCTCTATATCTTTAGAATCAGTATTTGTTTCTTTCATAAGATCACGAATTGCCTGTTTAATGTTATTAACAGTATATTCATAACCCATTTGAGCATATGTCGGAACACTATTTGAATAAATGATTTTACCGTTTTCATCAACTAAAGCGATTTTTACATTAGTACCGCCAACATCAATACCGATTCTTTTAGTCATATTTCTCCCTCTTATATCTTCATGTTTTAAATACAACTCAATGATACCTTAAATATTCCATTTTAAAAATTATTAAATTTTGTAACAAAAAATCATATTATTTCTAAAGATTTTACCTGAAAAAGCCGTAATACTACATGAATAGATACAAAAGTTACGAAAAAGTGCAAATTAAGAAAGGAAAACAATGGGCTTAGCAGCATCACAAGCTAGATTATTAACCATAACAGCCAGAAAAGCTGATGCCGAGTTTCAATCAATGGCTCTATCACATCAGAAGCTTGCGCTTTCACGTAATATGGAACAAATTTCTACAGAATACCAAAATTCTTTAAATGCAACTAAATTAGTCTATGATTATTATGGTTCCGGCGATAGCGATATGGCTTTAACTTACGGACTACTAATGAGTCCGTCAATTTATAACGATTATTATCCGAAACTTATTACTGATGCAAAAGACAGAGTTGTATTGAATTCTGCATATGCAGCAGCCGCAAAAAGAGCAGGAATTCCTGCTGAAGGCTTACTAGGAACACCTTCTTCAGATGTTCGTAATAACTTTATAGAAGCTTTATGTGGAGAAAATATTATCACACCGGCTCAAGCAACATCTATTGTTGGTATTCCTTACGGCAACACACTTGGACTTGGAAGTACAATTAATGCTTCTCAATCATTAACAGATATTTCTTATGATCAACTATTAAGTTTATTCGATTTATACGGTGAAGACTCAAATACCGCAGGTGTATTATTAGGTTCAAATTTACTACCTAACACACAATCTCAATATGATGGCGGTAATCAACAACAACACTTTATAAGAATGGAAAAAGATGGTACCACAACAGATTTTCACAAAGGTCAATCTCAATCAGTAACCATTAGAGAACTTTTATCAAGTGATACTCAATTTATGATTGCATATGAATCAGGAACCGAACCTATTCCTTGGGACCAAGCAAATCAATTACAACTTGATTTAGCAGGTTCAAATACTGTGGGTTCTACTAATATCCTAACTTGGATTATGGATCAATTCTCTGCAGTTCTTGGCGGAACTGCTTCAAGCGATACAGCAATTCAATATGCATACAATTGTGTTTACGATTTAATTTACCCAAGTGACAAGCTTGCAAACAGCTTTACAGATGGAAATATTGATAAACAACAAGCTCTAAATGAAGTTGCTACACAATCTGACCGCCACAAAGGATGGGACAATGGTTTCCATATCGGTACAACTAAAAATTCACCGAAATATATGGGTATGAACTATATCTATGTTGAAGAAACCGGTGGAATGTACCATAAAGGTGGTAACGAAGAAACAACAGTATCAGTTAACCTTAACAATATTGCTAAAGCATTTTTGACATCATATGTACAATATATGGAAGGTATCAATGATTCTAAATACAATTGGCAAAAAGGTGACATCAATAATTGCAATTTATACAATGGTAAAAATGATGATTTCCAATTCACAATCGTTACAGAAACAGAAATTGATGATGGCGACAGCGGATTATATGCAAACTTCTATGATACAATGTTTAACTTGATTTGCACAAAAGGCTGGGTTGAAAATGCACAAGTAGACGATGATGAATATATGAGTGAAATGCTTAAAAGCGGTATGGTTTATTTATCTTCAATAAGCGATGACGGATACTATTATCAAGGTAATTATTCTACCGATAAAGCGATACTGGAAGTTTCAGATACAGAAGCTATTTCAAAAGCCGAAGCAAAGTATAACAGCGAGAAAGTCAAATTAGAAAATAAAGAAGAAACAATTGATTTAAAAATGAAAAATCTGGATACCGAAATATCGTCACTGACGACAGAATACGATACAACGAAACAAGTTATTACAAAAGCAATAGAAAAATCATTCAAACGATACGAAGCTTAAACTAAGGTCCCTCTTAAATAAGAGGGACCTTTAACATTTACAAAAACATTATTCTTATGTATAATGTTATTGAAAATAAAAAGGAGCTTTGATGTTATTAAACCTCGATAATGAAATCGACAAACGAATATTAGGTTCATACCCGCAGCAAGTAATAAATGATGCAGTAAAAGGTGTTATGGAATACATTGGAATCAATATTTCAGAATCAGAGGTTGAAGATATCCGATTTAAAATTTATTACGAAAATACTCCCGGGATTGAACTATATCAAAAACAACAAAAGAAAGATCCATTAATTGATTTTCTTAATGAAAATTATATGCTTAAATTCTTAGAACTTGTTTTTGATAAAAACAATTCCGAATTTAACAGATACAATATAAAACTTAGAAAACGAAATAACACCAATATGTTGGCATTATTTTCTTTTCTGGAAAAAAACATTGACTTCTTTTCTAAATATAAACAAGAAATCATTAATCTTACAAAAATAAATTATCCTGAATGTAACAATATCAATTATGATTATGTTTCACTATTTTTTATGGGGATAAAAAAAGACAAATACGGAATCCATACCTTGAAACTATATTGGATAGCAAACCCTGATAACAGAGAATTCTATCTTAATTTCATAAAAGATCAAAAAATACCTCAATACGAAAAATTATTACCCATATTAGATGATATAGTAAAAAATTGCGGCGGCAATGTTCTAATGAACGGAATAGATTACAGCAAAGAAGGTATTATAAAACACAAATTTTACGTTGAATACCCTCAAAATTTATATGATGGACTCGCAAAAGTTTTCAACAATAACGAAGTATTATTAAAAAGAATTAATCTTATCCGTGAATGGCATGAAATTCATCAAGAATTTTACTGCGACGGTATTGGTATTGGCATAAATGCACAAGACGAAATTCTTTTAAACTTCTACTTTATGTTTAAAGATGAAGACTAAAATTTTACATAATTATTTTATAAACAAGTTTAACAAGTTCATCATCAGATTTTAACTGCTCGATAACTTTCAATCGCATAAGTTCTATATCATTAAGATGTTCAAAATTAAACAATTCTGCCGGAGTACAATCTAAAACTTCCATCAGATTTTGAATTGTTTGAACTCTTGGAAAAGTTTGTGCATTTTCTATTTTCAAAAGATTTCTTGGCTCTATCCCAATCAATTCTGCAAGCACTTCTTGCGTAAACCCATGTCGTTTACGTAATTCTCTAATGCGTTTTCCAAAAAGCTGTTTTATATCATCCATCAGTAACTCCTATGTTATTTTAACGACATCAAAATAAAACTCTAATGATATAAAAAATCACTTTTTATTGACTTATATGATGCAAAAATGTATAATAAGTGATATAAAAAATCAGGTTATGAGGTTAGCAATATGAGCAATAAAAGTTTAAAAAAAAGATTAGATGTAAATGTTCCATCTCCAGGGAGGAGGGTTAGGATGGTGGCTCAGCTCCGCAAAGCTTCCCTTCCACTCCGGGCAGGTATGAATATGCCCTCTCTTAAATTAGGAGAGGGAGTAGAAATAAAATCTGTTAAAGTCGCATTTACATTAGCTGAGGTTTTGATTACTTTAGGCATAATCGGTGTTGTTGCCGCAATGACAATTCCGGGACTTATGACAACACACAAAGCTCACAGAATGCATGCTCAATTCTTAAAATCATATTCAACAGTTCAACAAGTTTTCAAACAAATGGAAGCAGATGATGTTTCCACAGATCCATCAACTTACGATAGAACTAAAACAGAAGGTATTTTTTATAATACCTTTAAAAGATATCTAACAGGAATTACAGATTGCGGTGTGTTTAGCAGTAAATCCTTGCCTTGTTACAAATTAAACGACACAACAAAAGGATATAAATCACTTAATGGTTCAACATTTATTGCAAAGACTTATTTTGATGATGGGCAAGTGGCATTACAAGATGGGACATTATTAATTTTTGAGCAACCAAACTTAGGTAATATAAAGGACTCATACATCTGGGTTTTGGTTGATATAAACGGGTTCAAAGAAAAACCAAACCGTATGGGATATGATTTATTTGTATTCCACTTCCAAGATGGTGAACTTAGAACAATGGGTGCTAAGGGAACAATGTACGAAGATTTAGAACAATATTGCAGTCTAAAAAGTAACCAGGACCTTAATGGAATAGCTTGTGCTCAGCGTGCAAAAAGTGAAGCTGATTACTTCAAATGGGTTATCAAGAACGTTAAATAACCTTATATTATACCTTTTGGAATACAAAAATATATTCGTGAGTGAATATACTAAATCCACCTGCCAGTGCTCTATAGCGCCATAAATTTGCAGTTCTGCCTTTGCCGCGTTCATTACCTTGTATATCTTTTACAATAGTAGATTTCAGAACAAAACCAAGCTTGCGCATTCTGTTCATACATTCAAAACCTAGTGGCTGTACTTCAGAATTTTTGTAACTATCACCGATAATTAAGCATGCAAAACGTCCTTTTTCAAGCATATCATAACCGTTTTTAGCAACTTTTTCAAACATATCATAAAACTGTTCTGTAGATTCACAATTAGATAAATCTTCTTTTTTATCAGAGAATTTGATAATATCATCATAAGGCGGGTGAAGCATTAAAAATTGAGCTTTTTCTTCACCTAAAATATCAAGTCCGGCTTGGATTTTATCATTAATATAATCAGAAGAAGAATCACCGCAAATGATTCTCACATCTGTTACAAGTTGTTTTGGTGTAAATTTTTCAGAAACACTTTCTGCTAAATCATCTTTAAGTTCAACCCCAATACAGCGTCTTTCCATATTAACAGCTTCGATACCTGAGGTACCTGAACCAAAAAATAAATCTAAAACAACATCACCTTTTTTCGTATATCTTTCATACATTTGCTGAGCGATTTGAGGGATATAATTTCCGTGATATTCGTTAGAATGCCCGTGCTGTTTCAATCTTGAAGGAAATTGCCACAATGTACCTGTTAAAATGTGTGCATAATCTTTCCATTTTTTCAGATTTATATCACTATATTTGGTAGTCTTAACCTCAGGTTCTTTAACAATTTGCAAACCTGCCTGTTTTTTAGGCTGTAATTTTAAATTAGAAGTCGCTTTTCTTACCAAAATTTTCCCCACAATCTGTAATTATTCTTTTACACTCTTTAGCTTATAAAAATGTTTCAAATTTGTAATCAAACATTTAGATGATTTTGTGTTTGTTATAGATTGGGGGTAAGATGTAAATATATTTATCGAGTTTATGAGGGGATGACGGTAAGTTAGTATGGCAAGAATCAGACAATTATCAAAGCATTTAATCAATCAAATTGCAGCAGGAGAAGTTATTGAACGTCCCGCATCTGTTGTCAAAGAACTTACGGAAAACTCAATTGATGCCGGTGCAAAAAAAGTCAGCATAGAAATTAATAATGAATGCCGTGATATTCGTGTTGCAGATAATGGCTGCGGAATTCATCCTGATGATATTATGCTTGCCTTTTCAAAACACGCAACAAGTAAACTTCTGCAAGACGAAGATCTTTTTGATATTCATACATTAGGTTTCCGCGGAGAAGCTCTTGCAAGTATTATTTCTATTTCAAAATTAACCTGTACAACAAGAACTAAAGATTTTGAAACAGGTACAAAAGTTAAATGTGAAAATTCAGAAGTTAATCAGGTTGAAACAGGATGTGCTATCGGTACAATTATGGATATTAAGGATCTTTTTTATAATGTTCCGGTTCGTTTAAAATTCCTAAAAAACGCAAATACAGAATTTTCTTATATTCAGGAAATTGTCCAATCAATTGCCCTATCTCATCCTGAGGTTTCAATTGAATTAAAAAAATTCGGAAAAACCGTCTTAAAGACAACAGGGCAAGGGAATTTAACCCAAACAATAAAAGAAGTGTATTCAACTGATGTTACAAATAATTTAAAGGAAGTTTTAAAAACAGATGAACTTTCGGGTTTAAAAATCAGCGGTTTTGTAAGCACACCGGATTACACACGTTCAAGTAAAAAAAGCTACCATATTTACATAAATTCGCGCAGTGTAAAATGTCCGATTTTCCAAAAAGCAATTGATACCGTTTATAAAAATCTAACTGCTAACAACAAATATCCGTTTGTTGTTCTAAATCTTGAAATTCCACCGCACGATGTAGATGTAAATGTTCATCCAACCAAAAAAGAAGTTCGATATAAAAATACAAACCAAATTTTTAATTTTATCTACACTGCAATCGAAGCAGGATTATCAAATTACATTGAAAAAAACTACACTCCAATCAGTGCAGCACCAATTCATCCAGCACCTCAGCCTTCAATTGAACAACAAACACAAAATCCTGATATAATACAGTTCCCGACACGACCTAAAGATTTTTATGTTGATGAAGAATCTGATACAATGTTTGTTTCAGACTCCGTAATGAAAGATTTTGAACAGAAAACTACATCTTTTGTTGAAACAACAGAACAAAAACAAATTTTTTCAACACAGATTCAAGAGCCGGAATTAAAAGAAAATATTATAGGTCAATACCGCGAAACATATATCCTGATTGATTCTGAAGAAGGTCTTGAAATCGTTGACCAGCATATTGCAGAAGAACGATATATTTATGAAAAATTAAAATCTGAAAAGAATATAATTTCTCAAATGCTATTCGTTTCAGATGTTATTGAAATTTCGACAACCGAATCTGAATTAATTAAAGAAAACCTTGACAAATTTGAACGTTTTGGTTACGGAATAGAGTTTCTAAAAGATACTGAAATAATTTTCCGTAAAGTACCTCAGCTATTAGCAAAAGTTAATCCAAAAGACATAATTGCAGATATCCTGCAAACAATCGAAGGCGATATTGATAATCTGGAAGAAAAAATTCTGATTACAACATCTTGCAAAGCTGCAGTAAAAGCCAATACAAAATTATCTATATGGCAGATGGAAGACATCATAAAAAAATGGCGCACAACTAAAATGCCTTACACATGCCCGCACGGACGCCCAATATCAAAAATGATTCCACACAAAGAACTTGCAGGATTTTTCCAAAGAAGTAAATAACTAAAAAGCCCATCTTCTGTATCAGAAGATGGGCTTTAAATAAAATCAAAATTATTCTCTAACCTTATTTTCACATCCCTCTTTAAGTCGTTTGACATTTTCTCTATGAAGATAAATCACATAAACTGCTGCTAATACTGCATAAATAATATAAGCAACAGGAGCATTCAAAAACCACATAATCAATGGCGACAAAGCAAGCGCAACAATTGAACCCAATGAAACATACTTAGACACCCATGTTACAACACCCCAAACAACAGCAATAATTAAACCTGCCTGCCAATTTAGCGCCATCAATGTACCAACACCGGTTGCAACGGATTTACCACCGGTAAATTCTAAAAATACAGATTTACTATGACCCAAAATTGCACAAATTGCAGCTATTACAGGTAAAACACCATATTCAGCGAGCGCAGTTGCAAAAAGAGCAGTTAAAACAACAGGCAACGCTCCTTTTAATGCATCCAAAAACATCACAATAAAAAACCATTTTTTACCCATAACACGTTTTACATTTGTAGCACCGGTTGAACCAGAACCTATTGTTCTGATATCCTGCCCTGTAAAAAGTTTTACAATAATATACCCTGTAGGAATTGAACCTACTAAATATGATACTGCAATTACAAGTGCAGCTTGTCTTAAAATTTCAGCATAATCCATAATCTTTAATTCTCCAAATCTTTTTCGCTGAATTATTATAACATAGCAAAATATTTATAGGCAAATTATTGCAAAATCAATTTAAAAGATAAATTTTCTACAACAGTTTGCAAATTCATAGAAGGCGTCAAAGAAATTTGACGTTTTGCATCTTCAACAAATTTCATATCTTCTGTTAATCGATAAAAAAGCTTTTTATCAGAAATATTTGATTTTATCACCGCAAGCATATAATTTTGAATCTGTGTTAAAACATCTTTTGAATCATTTTCAGCAATAAGTCCTAAAAGTTTTTTTTCAAACTCCAAAACATCCCCTCGTGCAACTGTCCAATAATTTGATATAACATCTTCAACCATATCATAATTTACCCCTTCTTCTATGACAGAAGGAACAAAAAACGATTGCGCACGTGAAACAACAGTTGAAATTATATCAGAGCGGTCTTTGGTTAAAAATATAAATGTAGTGTTTACAGGAGGTTCTTCAAAAGTTTTTAAAAGCGCGTTTGAAGTAGCTTCCGGAAAATTTACCTGATTCAAAGGCAAAAGATTTCCATCTTCATCTCTGTCACAGAAAATATAAACTCTATGGTAATCACTCGTAACAGATAATTCACTAATAATTGATTTTGCTTGAGAAATATTTATATTTTTCTTACCTTTAGAGGAGTCTTCATCATCACTGCCTTCTTTAAAATCAAGTCTTGTATAAATTTTCACAGCAGGATGAGTTTGTTCTTTTACCCATTTACAATTTAAACAATCGCAATCCTTGCTTGCTTCTTGACTACAATTTAAAATCCTTGCAACTTCAAGTGCTAACTCACATTGAGATTTGATGTCCGCCCCCCAGAATAAAAGGCAATGACTGATATTTTTATTATCATCTTTTATTCCGTTTTCAAAATATTTTAAAAGCTTTGGAAATTTCTCTCTAATTTCATTATTGTAATACAGCATACTCAACCTCTCTATCAATATCCAGCGCAGATTGACCAGATTTTATTTTGTATTCTGCATTAGTTAAATTCTCTTTTAACTTAACAAGATTTTTCAATGAAACGTTTTTCAATTTTTGAACTTCCATTTTTACACGGAACGGGTGCATATTAATAATCTTTGCTATTTCATCAGGTGAATGCTTCACAGAATATGCTTTTATTTGGATTTTACTATGCAAAAGTGTATGCAAAACCGATAAAATTTCAAGCGGGTGTTTTTTTGATAAAAGTTTTTGATATTCTTCTAAAGCTTTTACTTTATTATCAGTTATTAAATAATCTGCAAATACAAATAAATCTTCATTTGTTACACAAATTTCTTTTATCATATCTTTCGTAACAGATTTACCACCTGAGAAAATCTTCAATTTCTCAAGCTCAGAATCAAGCATCCTAAGATTTGAACCGACTTGAATTAACATAGCAGAAACAACATCATCCGTTAATTTTAAATCTTTCAATTTTGCCTGCTGTTTAATCCAAGATTCTAATTCTACTGTTTTATATGATGGAATCTGCGCAAACTCTTTTGTATTATATTTTGATAAAAGTTTAAAAAATTTCTTACGTTTATCTATTTTTTTCTGACTATCCGGCGGGACCTGTCCAACAAAAATGATATCAAGATTTTCAGGACAAGATTCAAGTGCTTCTGTAATTTGTGCAATCTGTTTATCGTCAAAGCTTTTATCTTCAGATTTACCGCTAAGATATGAAAGACAATTGATTTCAATAAGCATCTTCCCAAACATCATCGGCTGGGTTTTTAATATAGCAACCAAATCAGGAAATTTAGGATTATTAAAACACTTATAACTCATCTCAATAAAATTTTTATCAAGCTTTTCTTTAAACTTTTTAATTTCATTTGAGATATTAAATTCTTCATCCCCATAGAAAAAATAAATCATACTTATATTTTATAGACTAAATAAATCTTTTCAAGAAGTTTATAAAAGCCATAAATTTTGATTTCTGCTTAGATTCTATCATTTTATCGTCTTTTATTGGTAAATACATATTTAAATTATCCATAAAAACATTTTCTAAAGGTACATGAGTAATAGCACATTCTTTCAAATAATCATTCATGAATTTATCGTTTGATACAAACCCCAGTTTTCTATAAAAGACATGCGGCGGATTTTGTCTATCATAAAAACGACTTGCAATAAGATGCACCCTGCCCTTGCAACCTGTTCTAAAACTTTCATTTTGTGCAAATTTTAAAAACGCACTGCCATGTCCCTGATTCCTTTCAAAAGCTTTAAGGCTATAAACGTAAAATGATTTATATGGAACATCAATAGGATAAAAACGCTTAAATAAAGATGAATGTTCAATAGGATCAGCAATCATTTGAGCAACATATTCACCGGTTGTAGTATCAAACATACGATAAGCAGTTGCTTGCACAGTTTTACCATAGTAACTGCCAGTACGCACAGTTTGAGGCAGCTTATAAATTAATCTTTGAGGTAATTTATTAAAGGGTTTTCTTGTTATATACATCATTATTTCTCTATTTTAGTCCAAACAATTCTTTTATTGCACTGACAAAAGAACCTTTTTGATGTTGAATTGGCGGATAATACATATCAACAGTATTGAAATCTTTATAAGATGCTGTTTTATGTTTTTTTATGAATTTATCAAGTTTACTATCAATACAAGAATCAACTGTACTCATACCGAATTTTCTGTAAAAGATATGGGGAACCTTATTTGGCATCCAACTAACATCAGCTGATAAATGGAAAAATCCTTTACAACCAAGTTCTTCACTGTACATTTTAGCAAAATGCAGTAAAGCGGTTCCAAGACCTTGCCCTGACGAACTGGAATGTAAAGTCCAAATATATAAAGATGGAACATGTTTTAAATTATCACGTTCTATTTCTGTTTTAAAACATCTCATTTTCGCATATTCAGATGGATTTTTAGTAGAAAAAACAATAAATTCATCTAATAAAATATCCGAATTTTCAATCAATTTCAAACTTTTATGATAAAATAGTTTATCAGGTATTTTTTGTTTAGTAATATAACGTAATGGAGGATATTTTAAGCCGAAAGAGATATTCATATTTTTATTAAATTGTATAAAAATATTTTTTGCTTATTTTAACTAATTTTGTTAAAAAATAATAATATTAAGACTGAAAAATATTTTGGTATTATAATATTTAAAAGAAGTAGAGATTATAAATAGTAGGGATAAGATTTTGAAAAATAAATATCATTTTATAGCTATAGGCGGTGTTGGAATGAGCGGACTTGCAAAATACTTATTACAAAAAGGTTTTGAAGTATCCGGTTCTGATATTAACGACAGTAAATATGTTCAAAATGTAAAAAATTTAGGTGCAAAAGTTTATATAGGACACGATGAAAACAATGTTCCTGATGACTGTATTGTTATTGCAAGTACTGCAATTCGCGAAACCAATCCGGAAATCCAAAAAGCAAAGCGCTTAGGGCTTCCTATTTGGCATCGTTCAGATTTATTAGCAGAAATCTCTAAAAATGAAAAACATTTTATCGGATTTTCAGGAACTCACGGTAAAACAACAACAAGCGGACTTTGTTCATATGTTATGGAAAAAGCAAACCTAAAGCCCTCATATGTTGTTGGCGGCACAATTCCAGAAATCGAAACAAATGCAAATGCTGCAAATGATAGAGTTTTTATTGCTGAACTTGACGAAAGCGATGGCACAATTGTTAAATACAGTGCCAATATCGTAGTTGTAAACAATTTAGAACCTGACCATTTAGATTTTTACAAAAACGGTCTTGAGTCTATATTAGAAACTTTTGAAACCTTCTTATCGCATATTAGAAAAGATGGTATAATCCTTGCAAATACTGATAACGAAGGTGTTAAACGACTTGTTAAATATTTCACCGAACACGAATTAATGAATAATGCAAAATTTGTGACTTATTCAATTGGTGGAAACACTGATTACAGTGCAAAAAATATAAATTACGGTGAAGAACTTACAACTTTTGATATTTTTTACAAGGGTGAAGCTATTACAAGTTTAAAAATTTGTCTTAAAGGTGTTCATAATGTATACAACACACTTGCAGTATGGGCAAGCCTTCATCAGTCAGGTATCGATATGACACTTGTAAATCCTCATTTTGCAACATTTACAGGTATGGGAAGAAGATTTCAAAAAGTCGGAGAATTTGACGGAGTGACAATTTATGATGATTACGCACATCACCCGACAGAAATAAAAGCAACATTATCTTCATCAAAATCATTCAACAATAAGAATGTAATAGCAGTATTTCAACCACATAGATATACAAGGTTACAAAACTTGTGGAATGAATTTATGGGCGCATTTTCTGACGTTGATAGAGTCATAGTAACTGATGTTTATGCCGCAAGCGAAGACCCGATTGAAGGCGTAGATTCTTTAATTTTTTCAAACGAACTTAAAGAAAAAATTGATATTCCTTGTGAAAATATTTCAGGTTCAATAAAAGAAGTTGCTCAAAAACTTTTCCCAACTTTAAAAAGCGGTGATATAGTAATAGGGCTTGGTGCCGGAACAATTACAAATCTTGGTAAAGAATTGCTTGCTTTAAGTAAGGAGAAAGTTAATCTTGAAAATTAATTCTGAAATAAACTTTGATATAAAAAATTTAACTTCGTTCAAAATCGGAGGAAAAATTAAAAAAGTATATTTTCCAACAAATTTAGAAGAATTTGAACAGATTTTACATGAATATCCAAATATCAAGGTTTTTGGAAATCTTTCTAATACACTGATTTCTTCTGACGGATTTGACGGCGCTATTATTCTCACAACTAAAATGGATTCCGTACTAATTGAAGGAACAAAAGTCATAGCTGATGCCGGTGTTAAAGGTCCAAAATTATCTCAAACAGTTTGTGAAAAAGGTCTTTCCGGATTTGAATTTATGATAGGATTTCCTGGCTCAGTTGGCGGAGAAATCTGTATGAATGCTTCTGCAAACGAACAAGCAATCAGTGACAAACTAGTTTCCATAACTTGTTTTCAACCGGAAAAAGGTATTGTGAAGTTCAAAAAATCAGAAATGGAATTTGATTATAGAACATCTCGTTGTCAAAAAGAAAATTTAATTGTTCTACAAGCAGAATTTGAACTTGAAACACAGTCTAAAGAAGTTATTAAAACAAAAATGAACGAAAATTTAGCCTTTAGAAAAGCACACCAACCTTCTTTAGTTCTTCCAAACTGCGGCAGCATTTTCAAAAACCCGCAAGGGGATTCAGCAGGACGGTTGTTAGATTCAATTGGAGCAAAAAATTTTTCAGTAGGCGGAGTTAAAGTTTGGGAAAATCACGCAAATTTTATAGTTAACTACAACAAAGGAACATCAACCGATGTTCTAAACTTAATGAATCAAATGTATTCAAAAGTAAAAGAAAAATATAACATAGAATTAAATCCGGAAATAAGATTTCTTGGCGGAAATAACAAAGAGGAAAACGAATTATGCAAAATATTAAAAATAAAATAAATAAAGATGCAAAAATAGCTGTATTATGCGGTGGAATGTCATCAGAAGCAGAAATTTCAAGACGTTCCGGCAAAGGATGTTTTGAAGCTTTAAAGCGTTTAGGATATTCTAATGCTGAACTTGTTGAAGTTGATACAGATATCGCTCAAAAATTAAAAGAAGGTAAATATGATTATGCATATAATGCGCTTCACGGAAAATTTGGTGAAGATGGTTGTATTCAAGGAATTTTAGAAATCTTACAAATTCCATATACAGGATGCGGTGTTATGGCATCTTCTGTTTGTATGAATAAAGAATATACAAAACGTATTCTCTCAACTTGTCCTGATATTCCGCTTATCAAATCAGTTTTCGTACAAAAAGGTGACGATGTTAAAGAAAAAACAAAAGACCTTAAATATCCACTTATAACTAAACCGGTTTGCGAAGGTTCAAGTTTTGGTATGACAAAAGTTAATACACCTGATGAACTTGAAAAAGCTTACCTTGATGCGATAAAATATAATGATGATGTTTTAATTGAAGAATATTTAGTAGGTATCGCTGCCACAGTGGGGGTTTTAGAAGGTGAAAACGGTCTTTTTGCTACAGAAATCCTAGAACTTAGACCAAAACACGAATGGTATGATTACGAATGTAAATATACAAAAGGAATGACTGAATTTGTTTTACCTGCAGAATTATCAGAAGAAATGACAACACAAGTGAAACAAATTGCAGTAAAAGCTTTTCATACAGCAGGCTGCAAAGGTGTTTCAAGAGTAGACTTTCACATTGTAAATAACATTCCATATGTACTTGAAATCAACACATCTCCGGGAATGACAGAAACAAGCGACCTTCCGGCTCAAGCAAATGCTATGGGAATAAATTATGATAATTTGGTAGAAATAATCTTAAACGGAGCAGGATTAAATAAATAATGACAGATTCAAGTTTAAATAACGCAGATAAACAACAAGATGATTTTTCATCCGTAAAGCACTCTGTAAAACATAAACAAACAGAAAGAAAAATCAGAAAAAAGCGTAAAAAAGTTAATCGTTTAAAAGCTTTTTTAAGGTTTATCGTTCTTATACTGCTCACTTTTTTAACATATGAATTTTTTAAACTCCCCGGATGGTATCTAAAACCAGATACATTTAAAAATCCGGCAGATTCAATTGAAATCGTAAATAACCATATTGTTCCTCAGTATGTAATAAATAAATCACTAAAAGATTTAGCAGTACCCAAATTACCTATATTTTTAATGAGTGTAGACCCGATAAAAAAAGAATTATACAAAATTCCTGTAATGAAAAATATCTATGTAAGACGATATGGATTCCCTGCAAGAATACAAATTATTATCCGCGAAAGAGTCCCCATTGCAATTATTAAAACGGACTTAAAAGCACGACCTACAGCATTTTTCACATCAGACGGTATACTTATTACTAACAAACAATATATGAATCTTTCAAAATATGATTCTAATGTTCTTAAGATATTCACAACTCAGCAAGCCTTGCAAAAAGAAATATCCGTTGCAAAAATTCGCGAAATCGAAAAAATAGTTAAAGCCGTGGAAACATATTCAAATGAAGAAGTCGAATACATAGATTTGAGAAAACCTAGTGATGTTTATGTCAAAATTAAAACAACAAGTATTCGTCTAGGAACACTTGATAGTACTGTTTATGAAAGAATAAAAAGAATTTATACTATCCTTCCGCAAATCACAGAAGTCAATAGCAAAATAAAATACATTGACTTAAGCTGGGATAAAGTAAATTACTTAAAACTACAAAAATCTAAATAATATGAACTTCAACGAAAAATATAAAAAAATAAGACATTTGATACAAAAAGAAATTAACATAATTGAAGAAAAAATGGTCACAAATATCAATATCCACGAACCATTACAAACTTCTGTTACAAATTTTTTAAAAGCACCATCAAAAAGAATTCGACCACTCATTTCAATCCTTTATCTGAAAGCTTGTGGTGAAGATCCTACAGATAAGCAGCTTGAAGTTCTTACTCTTGTTGAATTAGTACACAATGCCTCACTAATTCATGACGACATTATAGATGAAAGCACAATACGACGCGGTATCAAAACAATTTCTGCAGAATTCAATAACAAACTTGGGGTAATCACAGGAGATTACATCCTGTCAATTGTACTTGAAAAACTAATTCAAATAAACAACACTGAAATAACCAAAATGTTTGCAAAAACCATCAAACAAATGACAATTGGCGAAATCAACCAATATTTTGAGCGCTTCAAACTTGGCACTCTCGAAAGCTACCTTGAAAAAACACAAGATAAAACAGCATATCTTTTTGAAACAGCACTGATTTGTCCGGCATTGTTAAGCAAAACCACTCATAACTTAAAAAAAATAAGCAAATTAGGACTATCTATCGGAACAGCATTCCAAATACGTGATGATATTTTAAACTTTACCCAAAATGACCAGCTAAAACCTACAAAAAATGATATTACTGAAGGCATTTATAATGCACCAATAATCCTTGGTGATAAAAGCGAAAACTACACCTCAGGTATTGAAAAAACAAAAGTTTTGTTGAATAATTATATTCAAAGTGCAAAAAATATAATAAACGAATTACCGGAAAATCAATATAAAACAGCACTTGAAGAATTTTTGGAGCTTTTAATAAATGTCTAAACTAACAGAAATGTGGGAAAACTATAAAGCAAGAATAAAAGAAAAACAATATGCATTTTGGATGAATTTTAAATCCAAATTGCCGGAAAATATTCAGAATTTTTTAGATAAATTTGAAGAAAAATATGCGGCATATAAAGAAACAGCTTTATGTGAAATTATAGAAACTGTTGTTTTTGTTTTTGTAATGGTTATTATTATCAGATTTTTTGTAGGTGAAATTCGCTGGATTCCATCAGGTTCAATGCGTCCGACTCTTATTGAAGGCGACAGAATAATAGTTGAAAGATTTTCCAGATTCTTCACAACCCCAAAACGTGGGGATATCATGGTATTCTATCCTCCATCAACCCAATTATCAAGAAAACCAATTCCGCTTATTACAAGACTTACAGGAATACTATGTAAAGACATTGCCTACATTAAACGTGTAATAGGACTTCCGGGAGATAAACTTGAAATTAAATTTAATAAAGATGGTTCAGCTTTTGTTTACATCAACGATAAAAAATACGAAGAAGACTATATTAAAAGTATCTACGATTTTTCACCATGCCCGCAGATTGACACAGACGAAGTCCGGCTAATTCCTGAAAGCGTAGCAAAATGTGGTCCGTTTATTCTACCAGAAGACCATTATTTTATGATGGGTGATAACCGAGGAAGTTCTTATGATAGTCGTTATTGGGGTACAATTACAAGCGACCGTTTTGTCGGACGTGCTGTAACAGTATTCTGGCCACTAAACAGAATAAAAGCCTTACACAGATTAAAAGATGAAGCTACAAAATAGTAATAGCAATATTTACCCAGCCACATCACAAAACACAACAAACTTACAAGTTACAAAATAATTGATAACAATATTTACCCCAACATATGATAATATTTCATATAATCAGCTAAAATCACAGAACTTGTACCATTTGCTACATTTGCTTTTACAACATGCTCTTTATCTTGAGAAGTTTTATTATCAATTTTTGAAACTTCATCATTTTTTGGGTTCATTTCCTGCTGTTTTTGAGCTTCTTGAGTTTCCTCAATAAAAGCTTCTATCCGTTCCATTATTTGAGAATGCAATTTTACATCTCCATCGAACGTACCTGTAGATTGAACACCTGCAGTATCTAAATCTTCTAAAATTTGTTCCCACTGGGAATAATTAGTAATACTAACACCTTGAGCTTGTGCTGCTGCTTGAGCTTTACGCAATTCATCAACAGATTTTATATTTTCTACATTATCAAAACCCATATTAAGCTCTCCATATTATATTCTTCTATAAATATAAAATGATTTTTGAAGCTTAAATTTCAAAAAACAAAAATCTCGTAACAAATATTAATATTTTTCATACAAGATTTATTTTATATCAAAGTAGCTATAAAATTATAGCTACTTTGATATATTTTCATAATATTTTCTTATACGATATATAATTATCACAATAAATATACATATATAACTTGTTAATAATGATATTCCGAAAAAATACTCGTGTACTAAGTCTCGTATTCTATTTATATGATAAAAAATATAATCGTGTTGCGCAAAATACCTAAAAGATATCTCTAAAATTATAAAGAAAAATAAAAGTAATATGTACTCAATTCCACTATTGAAAAACTTATATAAACTTTTACTTTTACAATTTTTAATCATAAACAGGGTTAATTTAGCTATTGCATAAACTTGAAAAATTTTTGTACCAAGAATAAATAACCCGAATTCAATAACCCCACACATATATGTACCAGGCTCGCAAGTATTATTTACATAAAAAGACAATATAAAAAAAGGAATTATAGGACTTATAAAAATTAAAAATATATATAATATAAATTTACTTATTTCTTTTAAAAATTTTTTCATAATAATTAACTCCATTAAATACATTATTAATTATTTATAATATATAGAAAAAAACCTTAAGAATAATTCCTATTTTAATTTTTTATATAGAAAATATATATTAAATTGATTTTCTAATAAACCTCTTTGCTGCATTGAATACCCCCAATTGTTTGGAATATTCCCTGGATGTAAACCTGTTCGATGTGTAAAATCATAATAATCAACAATCATTCCACTAAAATTACCATCATTATCTATTTTAGGATTATGAATTATAGCATGTTGAATACCTGCATAATTGTCAGCACCGCGCAATATAAGACTATTAAAATGAACTGGTGCATTCTTAATCTCATTATTTCGAATCTTTTCATAATTGTTTTTTATAAAATCATTAATTTGCTTAGATTCAGATAATTGTTTACTTTGGCTTGAATCACCAGTGTAAAAAGACCCGCGAGAATTTTTAGGAACACCAATATTATCTAATAATTTATTTAATTCAGAATTTTTAATATTATCCCTTGTAATTATTTTAGCAAAAGGATTCTTCTTTGATGCAGCCATATCATGAATAGCATTATTCATATTAGCTTTAGCAACAGAACCAGTTGTTAATGTTCCTAAAGAATTATAAATAGATTCTTGTAAATTATCTCCTAAATTAGGCTTTTCGTCACCATTTACTCCAGCAGCAGCACCGGTTGGGTTACCATTTTTATGCGAAATATTAGTAAGATTTTCATAGTAATCACCTAGAAAACTACCTACATTACCTAACAAACCCTCCGGGATAAAGCCGCTCAATATATTAAATACATCAGTTACATCAGTAACTGCTTGGTTAATATTTGATGTGCCACCAGCTGATTCTATTGTACCGACACTTCCATCTATATTCCCCCCGCGACCGCCTTTTGAACGGTAATATGCACTAACTTTTGTACCATCGCCACGTGTATATGCTCTTACATACACTACGTCATCTGAACCGGATAATTCATGTTCTGACGGAATTCCTACGCTTCCCCATTGATGACGAATTGCCTTTTCATTCTTAGCAAATTCATCTCCTGACATTTGTCCGATGTCTTCGCCTGTAAAGATTCGATTATTACCAGATATCTCGTTAAAAAAATTTCGTAAGTTTGCCACTTTTACTCCTTTCTTATTATCTATACATTCTTAGTTTAAATTATTTTTTAGCATTCCAACAGTCCGTATTTTTACTTAAGTAAAAATACGGACTTTACAACAGATAAACATACTGTGAGCACAGAAAAGGAACTTATATATAAAGCACATACTTTTACAAAAATTTACAAATCAATTTTATTGACATTACACAAAAAAAACTTAAACAATTAATAGATAAATCATACAAAAGTATGACCCCAACTAAAGTAAATTATGTTAAAAATATAATGGTAGAAAGACTTTATCGGGCAGGCAGGTAATAAAATATGGGACTTAGTCTAAATAATATATATCAAAGACCATATGTAAAACAGGACAACAGAAATTCTGTCAAAAAACGTGAACAGGATGAAAAATCTGCTGCTGCTAATGCCCAACGGGAACAAGAATCTGATCAAAATTCCAAAAGTAAAGGTCTTCAATATGTCGAACAAAAACAATCGATATATACACCAGCTTACGAACAAAAATTCTCAATGCCTGCACAAAATGCATATTCCGGCGTAAATATAAATACACCGCACCGAGAAATCAAAGCACAGGTTCAACAAGCAGCGCCAAATCCCAACCTAGGCATTATAAATAACAAAATAAATATCGCTCAAATCCTAAAAGATTTTAAAAACACAGCTCTTGCTATCGGCACACCTGACGAATTAAATGACATCGTGGACGGATATTTAGCTGTTGTTGAAAAACAAGTTAAAAAAGAAAATGCTGACTCAAAAATTATAAAAACAACCCTTAAAAGCGCTGCAACTGTCCTTGATAAACATATTTCAGAAACACTTAACAAAGAATCAAGCGTTGTTGAAAACTGGGTTGAAACTTTATTTATGCAAAATATCGACCTTAAGTATAACGAGGAAGATATTAACGAAAGGTTTTTGGTAAAATTCCCTGACGGTTCAACAAGTCAAACAAAACGTCAGGAAGAACTTCACGCAACAGCACAAGAAGCCGAAATTCCACAAAAAGTACAGGACAATCCAAATGTAATTCCTATTTCTGTAGCAGGGCAGACAAAATCAACAAAAATTCCACAAGATAAACAACTGAAATCATTGTTCATTCAAGCTAAAAAATATGCTTATGCAAATAACCCAGAAAAAGCTATAAAAGTCTTTGAGCAAGCACTTAACCGCGCCCTGGAAATTGATGATACCGAAACTTCAGGAAAGATTTACTATGAAGTCGGAAAAATATATGACGACCATGATTATATAGCACAAGCACTGAAAAGCTATAATCAATCAATTCAATTGTCAGAAGATGAAAATGTAAAAACAAAAGCACATTACTCAATGGCACAAATTTATGATGATGTAAATCAAATTACACCTGCAATGGATCATTATTTCAGTACGGTTTCTCATGCAGGCGAAGCCGAAAATCTTCCAGCTCAATCTGCTTCATTAACAAAATTAGGAAATATTTACACTGATATGTATGATAAGGAAGCTTTCACATATTATGATGTTGCTAATGACTTGGCACATGAAACAAAAAATCCTAACTTAAAAGGCTTTGTCGCATCAAACACCGGTAAAGCATATACTAAATTTGAAGAACCTGAAAAAGCATTAAAATCATATTCAAAAGCAGTAAAAAATTATACTGATGCAGAATCTCATCTTAAAACAGCTCAAAATTATCTTGCGGCTGCGGATATTATGGTTGAATTCAATAATATTGAAAAAGCATATAATTTGTTACAAAAAGCCCAAAGATACTCCAGAAGAACTGAAAATGTTAACCTAATGAATGAAATTAATACAAAAATTAAACAACTTCAACAATTAAATGTTAAGTAATTTAAAATTCAAAAAATTCTTTAGGTTCAACATTCAATACTTTTGCAAAATCAAAAAGAGATTTGACAGAAACATTTAATTCAGCTCTTTCAACCATACCTACATAATTTCTTGTTTTACCTATTAATTCAGCAAGTTTTTCTTGAGAAAGCCCGTTATTTATTCGCGCATTTCTAATATTTTTACCTAACTTTTTAAGATAAACTTTGCTCATTGTTTTATTGTTATTTTTAATCTAAAAATTTTCTACCCAGTGACAGTTGTCACAAATTGAGATATATGATATTATTATTGAGAATTAGGCACACAAAATTTTAAAATATATTTATTAAATCTAATATCGACGTACAGACAAATAAAAGAATTATTTTAAGGAATTAAGGAGGTAAAAATATGAAAAAATTTTTGTCATTAATATTAAGTGTATTATTTGTGTTTCAATTTACAATGTTAAGCGGTTTTGCTGCCACAACAAAAGTCAAAGCCGGAACTCCTGTTACTGTTGTGGTAAAAACACCCCACAACAGCAAAACACTTACACAAGGTTCTATGATTGAAGCTGAAATTGCAAAAGATGTTACAGTTAATGATATTTTAGTATTTAAAGCAGGTGATCGTGCAACTTTAAACGTCACCAACGTTAAAAAAGCCGGTTTTGTAGGTATCCCTGGAGAAATAACAATTACAAACGGTGAAGTTTTTGATGCTAACGGAACAGGTCACTATATAAATTTCACACAAGGAATAACTGGTATAGAAAAAACATGGCCAAAAGTTTGTTTAGGCTGTGGAATATTTATTATCTTAGCTCCTATTGCGTTATTTGGATTTGTTAAAGGTGGTCAAGCAGAAGTAAAAACACACATTCCTCTGGAAACAAGAACATCTCAAGAATTTGATTTTTCTCCAAGTTTATAAACCTATTACAAATAAAAAATACGGCTAAGATTTAGCCGTATTTTTTTGTCTTGAATATGTAATAAACTTTAGCTTTTTGCTAGACCATAGCCAGTTCCTTATTGAAAGGGTTACTGGGAGTCACCTTATTATCACCTAAAATTTCAGATTTTATTACGGCTAAATCTTGCTGCATTAATCTTCTTGGTGAACCTTCCTCCATAGAGTGGTTTCTCAAAAGATAAGACGGGTGAAAAATTGCCATTGCTTTATATTGTTTACCATTAATTTCAACTTCGAACCAATTTCCGCGAACCTTTGAGATTTGAACTTTTTTATCAGCCCAGAATGACTTTAGAGATGTTGCACCACAGAATATAATTGCCTTTGGGTTCATTATATCAATTTGTGCAGTCAAATATCTTTCGCAAAGAGCTTTTTCAACATCGGTTGGAACTCTGTTTTCAGGAGGTCTGCATTTTACAGTATTGATAATATATAAATCATCCTGTCTTGAAATTCCTGCTTCTTCAAGGAATTGATTTAATAACTTTCCTGCTCTGCCAACAAATGGTGTGCCTGTTTCATCTTCTGTTTCTCCTGGAGCTTCACCTATTAAAACAATTTTTGCAGTTTCAGGGTTTCCATCAGAAAATACAACATTTTTACGGGTATTACCCAAAACGCAGTCCTTACAACTTTCACATTTTGCCTGAACTATATCCAAACATCCCTTTTTAATCATTAACTATTCTCTCCTTATTTAGTTATTTTATTCATTTTTAAAAAATCCGATATCATATTTTTTACAATATCTTTTCAATTCTTTCATTATTATATCAGATAATAAAAATACTGCAATTAAATTCGGCACAGCTAAAAATAGTGTGAATGCATCTGACAAGATTCACAACACTTTTAAGGTTCATTGCAGAGCCAATTATGATGAATAAACAGTAGATTATCTGGAAAGTTCTTGTGGTTAATTTAGATTCGCCAAAGAAAAAGTCCAGCTTTTTGTTCCGTAATATGAACCGCAAAGCATTGTTGATAATACAAAACAGCTAGCCATAAATGTTAATAAAATCGGGAAGAAAGGACAAACTGTCGCAAATGCTTTTGATGTTAATTCAATCCCTTCAATACCCGATGTATTTAAATAAGCACCTGTTACAACAATTATAAATGCAGTCGCAGAACCGACAATAACCGTGTCTACAAACGGTTGTAACATTGCAATAAAAGCTTGAGCAACAGGTTTACTTGTTTTTACAGCAGAAAATGCAATTGGTGCTGTACCCAATCCTGCTTCATTTGCAAACATTGCACGTCTAAATCCCCACAACATACAAGCAAACATACCACCCGTTACAGCAGATGGTTTAAACGCTTCTTTTATAATTAAAGCAATTGTATGAGGTATATGATGAATATTTAATAAACAAATTATAAAAGCAGAAAATACATACAAAGTACACATTACAGGGGTAACTTTAGATGTAAATTTTCCGATAGACTTAATCCCTCCAATAACCGTAATATAAGTTATAACAGCAACAATTAAGCCAAAAACCCAACGCTGTCCTGTAAATAAACCTGTAACATTTGTAATTTGTGTTGTAATTGCATTAATTTGGAATAAATTCCAACCGCCAATCATTGCAAATACACAGCATACAGCATAGATTTTGGCAAGATACGGAGTATAAGGTTTTATCCATGGTGCACGAAGCCCATTTATAATATAATACATAGGTCCACCGGATGATGAACCATCTTTGTTTATTTGTCTGAATTTAATTCCAAGAAGAACTTCTGCAAACTTCAATGCCATTGAAAAAACACCGGCAACAATCATCCAAAAAATTACCCCGGGACCGCCAACAGAAACAGCTAAAGCTGAACCAACAACGTTACCCATGCCTGCAGATGCTGAAATTGTCGCAGTTAAAGCCTGAAATGATGAAACTTCACCCTGTTTTTTCTTAATAATTGTATCATCATGTTTGTATTTTTTTGTAATTAAATTGATAGCGTGTTTAAAACCCCAAAGCCCTATAAACCTTGTTCTAAAAGTAAAATAGAGTGCTGCAATCATCAGTAGAACAATCAAAAACTCCACACGTATACCGTTTATTGTTACGTGAGAAAAGATTAATCCTGAAATTTTATTCGCTAAAGGCGATAAAATGCTATCAATTTGGCTATCTAAATTCATAACTTGATTGTATAATAAACAGATTATTTTTCAAAATTATAATTTTCGTGAATAATTTCAATCATATCCTTCATAACCAAATTATAAGGAGTCGGAATCGAGTGTTTTTTACCTAAATTAATAATAGTTCCGGAAAACATTTCAACTTCTGTAATCCTTTTTGCTTCAACATCTTGAAGCATTGATGTTTTACCTTCTTTAATCATTTTATAAAATGAAACAAAAGCTTCATTTATCATTGTTTCAGTATCCACAACCCCTTGAGCTTTCGCCACAGCCTGAACTTCTCTCATCACGTTTTTCAAAAATTCTACAAATTTTTTATTATCCTGCATCTGCCCAAAAGTCATTCTTAATATTGCCGAAGCCTGATTACAAGATACATTCAGCATATATTTAAGCCAGTATGCTCTATACATATTTTCAGGAGTTTTATAATCAATACCGACTTTATCAAAATATTGTTTTACAACATCTACAATTTCAATATTAATTTCATCTGAATTTTTTACTCCGAAGACAATATCCCCTATACCATCATGAGTAATTTTATTTCCATCCCTCATTGCACTGTGACCGATAAAATAAGCCAACGGCAAATTTTTCCAGCCATAATGTTCAGCAATAATTTCCTCACTTGTAACCCCGTTAAGAAGTGATATTATAATTGTTTCTTCTTTAACAAAATTTTTAATATTTTTAATAACCTCAATAAGTCCGTCAAACTTTGTGGCAATAATTATTAAATCTGCTTTAAAATTATTGTCATCAGGTAAAATATAATTGAAATCTAAAGGTTTACCATTAAAAACTTTCGGATTTTTTTTGTAATTTTCCAAGCGTTTTTTATCAACCAAAACTCTTAAATTATCACTATCATATTCATTAATTTTATTGGCATAAATAGAACCAACAGCTCCTATTCCACAAATTAAAACAGTGTTTATTTCTTTCATAATTTGATTATATCACTTGAAAAAATTTTGTCTTAACATTATTTACATTTTTTCAAAAATTTAGCAATTTTTGCAAAAACAAAACTTTTATATAAATAAGTAGTTACGTGTGTAAAAATTTAAAGTGTGGTAATTGGTGGGAATGGAAGTATTTAATCCAAGCCTATACTCTATTGGCTTGAATTCAAATATACAACTAAATAGATTCGGGAAAAATGTTTACTTTGGTCAAAACCCAATACAGGATAGCTTTCAATCAACTTCTCCTGTAAAACTTTTTAATGAAAATGAAATCAAAAAAATGATTTCTCAAAATACTGATATTAAAAAACTTCTATCAGAAAACAAGATACCAATCCGCTTAAACATGACTGAACTTAAAGACCTTGCCCAACACCACTGCAAAGATACACAAGAAATTGCGGCATCAATTGCTAATAATCTTCCGCAATCTTTAAAACAGCAAGTAAATATCAAAAACTTGAAAGATGGTGCAATGCTTCACGATTTTGGTAAAGTTCTCATCCCTGCCGAAATTCTAAACAAAAACGGGGCACTAACTCCTGAAGAACATAAAATTATGGATCTTCATTCAGAACTTGGTTATCAGCTTTTGAAAAATTCCGGAGTAAATGATGAAATCTTAAAACTCGTAAGATATCATCACGACAATAAACAAAATAATTTTGTACCTGATATAAACCTGCAAATCTTAAATCTTGCAGATAAATATTCTGCATTAACAGAAGAACGTGTATATAAAGAAGCTTTTTCTCCACAAAAAGCATTGACTATTCTTTACAGTGAAGTAAAAAAAGGTGATATACATCCGTTTATATTTAACGCACTTGTTAAATCTATCCAAACAAAAGAAGTACCTCAAATTGTAAACAAATATTAAGTTACATGTAAATCTTATAGCAATTTCTTATAAGAAAAATTGTTTATATATATGTAAGGGATATTTAAGAAAAGAAAATTGTTTGTAAGCAAATACAATTAATAAATTTGGGAAATAAATTTCTAGGGGAAAAAATCGAATCGAATCATCCATCATAATCAAATTCTTGGGTGCTGAATATATTTCAGCGCCTTTTTTATGTGTAAAACCGATGTAAAATGCTAAATAACACATTTTTATGCTAAAATCGACTTATGAAAGAATTTGATTTTTATATAGTTCCAACACCAATTGGAAACTTAGGTGATATAACATTACGCGCAATTGAAATCTTAAAATCAGTTGATTTGATTGCCTGCGAAGATAGCCGTGTAACTCAAAAACTTCTGAACCATTTCGATATCAGAACAAAATGTGTTTCATACCACAAATACAACGAAAAAGAACGTATTAATCAAATTCTGGATACCTTAAAAAGCGGGAAAAGAATGGCACTTGTATCAGATGCCGGAACTCCATTAATATGCGATCCTGGCTCTGTAATTGTAAAAGAACTTCGACAAAATGGTTTTTCAATAACATCCTTACCAGGTGCGAATGCAGTTGTCACATTACTTTCACAAGTTTCAAGACAAGATGAAGAATTTACGTTTATAGGTTTTTTACCAAAAACACAGGCAAAAATAGAAGAAATTGCATTAAAACATAAATATAACGATTTTATTTTTTACGAATCGCCGAACAGAATTATCCAAACACTGGAAATCATACAAAAGATCCGTCCTGAATCAAAATGTGCAATAGGGCGCGAACTCACAAAAGTATTTGAAGAGATTGTTGTAGATTCAACCCATAATATCATCGAACATTTTAAAAATAATATTACAAAAGGTGAATTTGTTTGCCTTATATTTAGAGATGAAAAACAATCAGATTTAACAGAGATTGAAGATAAAGTAAAACTTCTTCAAAATAAAGGTTTTAGTGCAAAAGATATATCTATAATTTTATCAGAGCTTTACGGAATTAATAAAAATAAAATTTATAAACTTACAGTAAATTAATAGATGTAAATTATTTGTACTTTTTTATTAATTTATGCTACAATTTTGATTGGAGAATAGTGAGAGTTTGTAAGGAAAAAATTCTTGAAGTTTAATAATATTACCAGACATTTAATGTTAGCAGTAATTTTGGTTGTTATGGCTCAGAATAATAGTGGAGCTGTAGATGATGTATGGGGCGGAATGGGTTTAACCGATGATGCAGTACAATACAATAACAACTATGCAAATACTGTTTTTGATAAATATACAGATTACTCAAACTCGAAATCTCCAGATATTTCAAATACTTCATATCCAACAAACCTTACATCAGGAACAGCACCTGTTGTAAATGATCCTGTTGAAAAAGAAAAAAGAATTATTAAAGATATAGAATTTTACGGACTTAACTCTATTGCAGAACAAGAATTAAGAGAAAAAATGCAAATGAAGCAAGGTGGGGATTACTCCAGAAACTTACTTCAAACTGACTTAAAAGCAATATACGAAACCGGCTATTTTACAGAAAAAATGAAAGCTATTCCAACCAAGAATGATGACGGAACAGTAACTGTTAAAATTGTTTTAGAAGAAAATATTCCGGTAAAAGATTTCACTGTAGAAGGTAATACAGTAGTACCAATTGAAGATATTCTTGCAACTCTTAATGATATGAAAGGAAAACCGCAGAATATTGCTCAATTAAATACAGCTATAGCTCAAATCCAAGAATTATATACTTCAAAAGGTTACATACTTGCCAGAGTTGATTCTGTATCAGATGACCCTGACGGAACAATTAATATAAGTATTAAAGAAGGTATTATCGACAAAATTATGATTGAAGGTAACGAAAAAACCAAAGATTATATTGTTGCTCGTAATATTTTAACCGAACCGGGTATGATTTATAACGAAAATCTTGTAAAAGAAGATTTAGTAAGACTTTATGCAACACAAGCATTTAAAGATGTAACACGTGAAATTGAACCTAGTGAAGAAATTCCTGATGCTTACGATATTACAATCAAAATTCAGGAACAAAGAACCGCAAGTATTTCTGTCGGCGGTGGTGTTGATACTGTTACAGGTTTGTTTGGTTCAATGGGTATTACAGAAAATAACTTCCGTGGAAGATGCGAAAGATTATCTTTAACGGGCTTAGTTGGTACAGGTGTAATGCTTAACGATTCATCTGTTAAAGATCACATGAATATTCAAGCTGAATTAAGTTATTTTAAACCGTATTTCTTTAATGCTGATACCTCATTAAATAACAGAATATTCTTTAGAGATTTTGGTTCATATCAAATTCCGCTTGCAATTGAAAGAAGATTCGGCGGCGAAATGACTGTTGCCCACAGACTTAAAAAAAACAGACATGCTACAGCTTCATTCAGTTTAGGTGTTGAAAATATTGACGTTCGTGAAGGTGATTTCAACGGAATTTCCAGAATGTACCAAAAATACAATATACCTATCTCAGAACGTGCAAAACAGCTTGAAGGTGGTTTATTCTTATCATTAAGCCCAGCCTTAATTTATGATACAAGAGATTCTGCAACTGTAACAAGACACGGTACAATGGCAAGTTTAAGATTTGATGAAAATATCGGTCTTAACGGTTTTGATAAAACAAACGGTAAACTTACCGGTATGATTAAACAATATGTTCCTGTTGGTAAAAAATCATCCTTATCATTTACTGCAAAAGGCGGCGGTGCAATTCACGGAGATATTCCTGAAGTTATGGCGTACCGTTTAGGTGGACCTTATACTGTTAGAGGTTTCAAAATGAGTGGTGTTGGTACAGGTAACGCATTTATAATGGGTTCTGCTGAATTTGCAACACCTATCCCATTTATGGATAGAACAAGAATTGCGTTCTTGAATAACATTAGATTCACAGTTTGGGCTGATGCAGGTAAAGTATTTGACGGAACAGTTTCTAATACAATATACGACAGACCTGAATATGCAGTATCTGCCGGTGTAGGTTTGAAAGTGTTTATTCCGGGTATGGGACCATTATCAATCGACTACGGTATTCCGCTTACCAATCCGGGTAGCAACGGTTCTAAAAACGGTTACTTTACTTTCGGTGTAGGGGATTTATTATACTAATATAAAATATTTAAAAATATATAGGAGGTTTTTTATGAAAAACTTAAAATTAATGGCTTTAATAATGGCTGTAGGTCTTGTAATTTCTACAGGAGCACAGGTAAATGCCGAAGTTGGTTACTTGAACTACCAAAAAGTTCTTGAAAATTATCCGGCAGCACAACAAGCTGTAAAAGAAATTGATGCAAAAAGCTTAGAACTACAACAATATATGGTTGATAAAGAAAAACAATACAAATCTTTAGATACACCATTAAAAAAACAAAACTTTGAAGCTCAAACAGCTACAGAATTTAACGCAAAACAAGAAGCTTTATATAAGTTAGAAATAGCAAAGAAACTCAAATTCTAAACCAAGTTCAAACAGCAGCAAAAGCTGTTATGGTTTCACAAAAATTAGATGCAATCCTTTCTGATCAGGTAATTTTTGTTGGCGGAGTTGATGTTACTGACTTAATTATCCAAAAATTAAAAGGACAATAGAAAAGTTATTAGTTCATTCCGGGTATATACCCGGAATGAGAATTTAAAACGAGGCATTTTAATGAAATATTCGCAAGATGGAACACAATATCATATTGGTTTAAAACAGGGCGATGTCGGGAAATATGTTATACTTCCCGGTGACCCTAAAAGATGTGCAAAAATTGCACAATATTTTGAGGATGCAAAACTTGTTGCAGACAATAGAGAATATGTTACCTATACAGGTTATGTTGATGGTGAAAAAGTTAGCGTGACATCAACCGGAATTGGTGGTCCATCAGCAGCAATTGCATTAGAAGAACTTGTAAATGTTGGCGCTCAAAACTTCATTCGTGTCGGAACTTGCGGTGGTATGCAATTAGATGTCAAGGGCGGAGATATTGTTATTGCAACCGGTGCAATCAGAGCTGAAGGTACCTCAAAAGAGTATGCCCCAATTGAATTTCCTGCTGTCGCAAATCTTGACGTAACAAATGCACTTGTAAAGGCTGCAAAAAATTTGGATTATACTTACCATACAGGGGTTGTGCAATGCAAAGATTCATTCTATGGGCAGCATTCACCTGAAACAAAACCCGTAAGCTACGAACTTACAAACAAGTGGGAAGCTTGGAAACGACTAGGATGTCTGGCTTCTGAAATGGAATCTGCAGCATTATTTGTTGTTGCAAGTTATTTAAATGTAAAAGTCGGTTCAGTATTTTTAACAGTTGCAAATCAGGAACGAGAAAAACAAAATCTTGATAATCCAATTGTACACGATACAGAAAAAGCAATTAAAACAGCTATAGAAGCAATTAAAATTTTAAAAGGATAGAATTATGTTCAGAAAAAACAGAATGGAATATGTAATCAAAACTTGTTCAGCAGAAGATGCTCAAGATTTGCAAAACCTTCTTAATGAAATGTCAATGAACGGATGGGATTTATACAGTATGCATGATATCGGAGATGAAGAAACCGGTTCTCAGTTAAATTGCATATTTATGCGTGAGGCAAAATCCGAAAATAATTCTGAATGCGACATAATAAATATCTCTGATTTTAAAAGTCAAATGGAAAAAATGCTTTCGCCAAAACTTACTGAATATGAACAATGTCTTGAAATTCAATCTAAAATCAGACGACAAAAACAAAAAATCAATAAAATAAAAATCGAACTTGAAGGGGAAGCTCCTGCATCAGTACCAAGAAAAAAACTCAATGATAAAATTTCAGCAGGACTTAAAGAACTTGAAGATTTAAAAGCTCAATTAAATAAAGCAACTTCACCTGATTTGATGTATTCAAAACTTCATGAAGAAAAACTTACAATATACTTGAGTGAAGAACTTCTTAGGATTTGTAGATTCTGATAGAGATAATTCCGGAGAAGAACTTATCGCAGAAACCGTTAAATCACGATTGAAATTAACAGAACAAAATGGATATATTATCCCAAAAGTTGTATTCAAAGATGATGAAAATCTTAATCCTTGCGAGTTTAGTATCAGAATCCGCGGCATGGAAGTTTTTAGAGCCGGTGTTTGCCCGGGATATTTGATGTTTTATTCTGATGAACTTCATACAGAACACAAAATTAAAAATTCAGTAAACTCTATAGATTCAATTACAGACAGAAAAGTCATCTGGATTGAAAAAGATAAAGCAAAAGATTTTTGGCAAAAAGGTATTACGCCATCTGAATATATAGCAAAAGCACTTGAATATATTTCAATCAAATACGTAGATGATTTACTTGATTATGATGATATCGACAAATACCTTGAAGTTGTTGAAAAAGAAAATGAATACTTAATTGAAAATATTATTCCGGATTTGTTATCATATTCTGATATTAAATATCTTTTAACAAGTTTAATTAAAGAAAAAGTTTCAATAAAAAATATAACATATATTTTTGAAAAGATTAATGATTTTGCAGAAGAAGGCAGTAAAGCAGACATCTTAAATAAAATCCGTCTTTCTTTATCCAGACAAATTTGCAGAGCATATACAAATGAAGACGGAGAAACAATCAGCGCATTTGAACTATCAGAAAAAACATATTCTGATATAGTGCTTGGCTGCGATGAAACAGAAGACAGTCTTATTAAAATCGACGGTGAACTGGCAGAAAAACTTGCGAATAAAATCACAAAAAAAGCAAAAAAATTAAATATCCATTCGCCAAAACTTGTTGTTCCTATGGAATACAGACAAATATTTTTCACACTGCTATCACTATACATCAACGATATAACTGTTTTGGCGCACGAAGAAATCAGCTGTTTATACAAACTTGAAACCCTGGGCGAAATCTAGGGGGTAAATATTGTTAAAAATTGTTTCCAAATCATTCCAACGGTTCAGCTCCGCAGGGGGTAAATGTTGCTACCAGTTATTTCCAAGCCATTCCAATAGTTCAAAGAACAGCTTCCGGTTCAAGTTCGGAATGACGATGTTGCAAATCCAGAATGACAATATTTCGGGTAAATCCTAAGGATAACCATGTAATATACCATTCTACCAGCAAACCAAAATAAATCTATTCCTGTTTTGTCGGCATAAAATGATAAACTAAAAGCAGTGTTAAAATAGAAGCAAGACCGATTATTTTAAATTTTATTATCGTAAAAGTCACAACTACACCAATTATCAATGCTAAAATAAATCTTTTTATAATGTCTTTAATTCTTTGATTAACTTGTTTTTCAAGCCTGTATTCTTGTGCCATTTTATCAATATTTGATTGTTCTTTAGCTTTTTCTTTTACATTTTCGTCAATAACTTCACTTTCTTTAAGTTCTTCAACAGCATCTTTATAAGTTCTATTTACAAATCGTTCAACTAAAGATAATACAACAGACTCAGGCGCATCATTTTTCACACAGGCATACATAACTTCCCACATAGCATACCAAATTTTTTGCATAACGCCTTTCCAGTAACGTGGCGGAATTCCTGAACGAAACAAATCAATTTCTTTATGGAATGACCATTCTGCAATTACCTGAATATAAAAACACTGACTATCAAAATCAAGACGGCTAAATTCTTCATTTTCCAAAATCGATTCAGCCATAAGATTCGCAGATTTTCGAATATTAGTCACAAGATAACTTTTTTGAAGCTCGTTAACATCTTGAGGAAGTAAAGGTGTAACTTGTTCAATCAAATTTTCAATAAAATCAGTATATTTTTTATCGATAACGGTTTCGTCCATTTTATTATTATAGGCAATAAGTTATCAGAATTTGTCATATATATAGACTAATTATTGAAAAACTATGCAGCTTTCTTAGCTTCTTGTTCTTGGAATTCTTTAGTTCCAGGGAACGCATCAGAACCTGTTCTCCATTTAGTAATCATATATTGAAGTTTTGGTATAATTGTTGATAAGAACAAAGCAGATACTGCAAAGCCTGCACCCCAGTTAAGAGCATTCATTTTTAAGTTTGTATTAGAAGCTTTTCTAACCATAGCTTCAGTAATTTCACCTGTTCCGGATTTTGCTTTTTCAATTATTGAATTTACATAATTGATTAATTCTTTTTTATGTGCATCTAAATCATTCTGAGCAACAAATTTGTATTTTTCCATAAACGATGAACCAAATCTATTTTTAAAGAATTCTTGTAAAAATTCAGGGTTATTCAAATGTCCGCCGTTTAAGATATCTCTTACCTGACCTTCTGTTAAAATTGATAAGCCCCTGACTTGAGGCTGCAATTTAGACATTTCATCAGAAACTTTTGCAAATTCTTCAACTTTTTCAGCAGGAACAAAATTAGTTAATTCTTTTTTAAAGCCTTCAAGTGAAATAATTTTTATCTTATCACCTTCGAACTTAGATTTTAGTGTATCCGGAATTTCTTTATCTGCACCTAACATCTCTTTTCTAAATGTTTCTATATTAACAGCAGCATTACCTTTAGATTTGAAGTATTCTTCCATATATTTTGTAGCAAATTCAGCAGATACAGGGTCAAGTCTTGTACCTAAACCTTTTTGTTCAATTTTGTTTAACCAGTTGTTCATAAGCTGCATATTAAACATATAGAAGTAGATTGAACCTAAATCTCTAAATAAAATTTCAATTCTTTCATCATTATTACGAGCTGAATATGCCCGCCCTGAAGCGGTACCTGCATCCACTGCCAGAAGTTTATAATTTCTATCACTTTCAAATTTATTAGCTATAGATAACAAATTCAAACCAAAAGATACATCTTTTTTCTTATCATTATTTTCTTTTGGAGCAAAACTATCTATCATTGGACGAGCAACAAACGGATTTGGAGTTTGAATATTTTGTTCAGGTACAATTGCATTTTCCGGTTTATTTTTGTGATAAGAACGAGTTATTGCCTGATTGATTTTTGGTAAAACAAAACCAATAAACGCATTTGCAATCAACACACTTGAAATAACTTTAGCAAACTTAAATCTTGCCATAGTTTTTTCTAAGATTCTGGCACCGTCTTTAGTTCTTTCATGCTCTAAATAATTTGCTAACGGTTTACGAACTCCATCACTTGCAATATCAACAACATGATTTGGAAGTTTTAATACTTTTTGACCAAATTTTTCAAAAACCCAGTTTAGAGCAGATACACCACCAAGCCAGAAAACTGCACCTGAAAATTCTTCAGTAATTCTTTCTCTTGCTTCATCAAAACCACCCCTGTTATATGCTTGAAGGGTTCTTCCACCTTCTACAAAAGCTTCAAGTGCAATAACCGGCAAAAAGCCGTCACTTGCCATTTGTTTAACAAAATTTCGGGACATTACATTATTTGTATTTGCTACTGGTATTCTTAAAGACATAATTATACTTTCGATTTTGTAATTATTTTAATACAGCTCAATATAAATTTTTGCTTCATGATTTTTTATTTTTAATATTTTGTTACAAATAAGTGTATATTATGCCAATTAATATGTTACAAAAGTTTAAAGTGTTATAATCATGTAGCAATTAATATTTTGTTTGGGTTTAAAATAAAAACAAACAGGAAAATAAAATGATTAGTAAGGTTAGCGTAAATAATTATCAAAATTTCACAGGTCACAGTTCGGATTCAGGTATGACAAGAAAACAAAAGGCTGTTGTATTGGCTTCATCTGCTGCAGGAATGACACCCGTGCTTGCTGTTCTTGCTAAACGCAAAGGTTTTTCCTTGAATCCGTCTAGGATTATTAAAACACCTGTCAAAGATTGGGCAATATTTAAATATGCACCAAAAGGGAAATATATAGAGTTTGAAGGTCCGCAAATTATTGCAACAGCAGCAGGATCTGTTGCCGGTGGTTTTGTAGGCGGTGCTTTAGTTGACGATAAAGCTAACTTAAAAGCTAAAAAACGTGAAGTTTTAAGCCAGCTTCTTGGTAATGTATTAGTTCCTGTAGGATGTGTTGCAGGCGGTGCTAAGCTTTATAATAAATATGCAGAGCAGATTGAAGGTGCGATGCCACAAATAAAAAGCTTTAAAAAACCTGCCAAAATTTTCAATGCAGTATTAAGAAAATTACCGAATGCTGCAACAACTTTAGGGCTTTTGGGAATAGGAATCTATCTTGGCAACAAAGTTTCCAATTTAATTAACGAAAAACTTTACCATAAAAAAGTTGATCGTAATATTAGACCTAGCGACTTTGCTCCTCACGTTGATGATTTATGTATGGCAACAACAATGATGAATGAGGGTTCAAGTTTTGGAGCAAAACTTGGCAGAGTAATTCCTTTAGCACTTTTAGTTCCTGGCTATGAAACAGGAATTGCACAGGATTAAGAATTATATTGTTGATAATGGTTTTTGTTTAATATAAAATGCATGTGTCATACGATACATGTAAAGGAGATATTATTATGTCAAGAAAACCAATTATTGCAGGAAACTGGAAAATGAACCTTCTTCAAGCTGATGCTAAAGCTTTATATGAAGGAATTAAATCATTTGTAGATAATTATAGTGCAACTCAATTACCTACAGTTGTAATTGCGCCTGTATTTACATCATTGAACCAAGTTGCTGAAATTCCTTGTAACTGTGGATGTGAAGGCAGCAAATTATATGTTGCAGGTCAAAACTGCCACTGGGAAAACTCAGGTGCTTTCACAGGTGAAATCTCTGTTGAAATGTTAAAAGATGCAGGATGTTCATTTGTAATTATCGGTCACTCTGAAAGAAGACAATACTTCTCAGAAACAGATGAAATGATTAACAAAAAAGCTAAAGCTATTCTTGCTGGTGGTTTAATCCCTATCATCTGCTGTGGTGAAACTTTAGAACAAAGAGAAGCAGGTGTTACAGATTCTCACATCGCATCTCAAATCAGAGCAGCATTAGATGGAATTTCATCAGAAGATGTTGCTAAATCAGTTATCGCATATGAACCAATTTGGGCTATCGGTACAGGAAAATCTTGTGATGCTGAAGAAGCTAACAGAGTAATCAAAATGATTAGAAGCGTTGTAGCAGAAGTTGCAGGTTCATCTGCTGCTGATTCTATCAGAATCCTTTACGGCGGTTCTGTAAAACCTTCTACAATCGAAGAACAAATGGCAAAATCAGATATCGACGGTGCTTTAATCGGCGGTGCTTCATTGAAAGCTGACAGTTTCAATGAAATTATTGAAAAAACAATGAAAGTTGCTGTTGCTTAATAATTAAAATTTCGATTGACAGTCAAATAAGAGTAATGGCGCGAACAAAATGTTCGCGCCATTACTCTTTTATTGCGCACTTGAAAACATGTAAAAAAAGTTGTATAATTTGTATATACGTATGAAAAAGGCAGGATATTACGAGTATGAAAAAAGCCCTTACAATTGGCGAATTATTAATAACTATGGCAATCATTGGAGTCATTGCGACATTAGTTCTTCCGGGATTTTTAAAAGATTATCATAATAAATTATATATCACAAACCTCAAAAAAACTATTGAAGTTTTTACAAATGCAATACACCAAGCAAATATAGATAATAATGTATCATATTTTAACCAAACACCATACGTAAACGATTTAGATACATTTGCGGATAAATACCTAAAAAAAGCAAACGCGCCAGAAACAAATCCATTTGCAAATAAATATACCAATCTCAATGGAGATGATGTTACATTTTTAGAAGATGCAAAATATTATCAACTTGCCGGAGGTGAAGCTATCGGTATAAAATGTTTAAATTCAGACACTTGTGATGTAATTATTGATATAAATTCAAAAGAAGGACCAAATATTTCCGGCAGAGATTTTTTTAAGCTTATATTTTTACCGCAAAATAACAGCTTATTTGATCCTGCACCTGGATATGTTTGTAAAACAAACAAAGATGGCCTTGGATGTTACGATCAATTAATACTAGACAATTGGGAAATGAAATATTAATTAGGAAGGATAAATATGAATAAGGGTTTTACATTATCAGAAATATTAATAACATTAGGTATTGTTGGAATTGTTGCAGTTCTAACAGTTCCCGGTGTTATGAGAAACTATCAAAACAGATTATATACAGCACAGTTAGAAAAAGTTTATGCTCAAATATCTGATGCTGCTCAAGCAATAATGAACGATGAACATGTTGATAATTATTATGAAACAACAGCAGGTGGAACAATGAATGCCGAATGTCCAGCAAGTGGGAATTGTACAACCGGTCTTGGTTATTTCTTAAATAATTATTTTAAATCTGTTAAGAAAAATTGTAACCGCGGTGACGACAAATGTATTTATACAGAAAATGATAAATACAAAACTATTAGCGGTGAAAATATTAACGGTGTAACTTCCGCAAATAATCACTATTGTGTGCAAACAGTAACCGGAGCTTCTATATGCGGTTTTCACAATACAAACAACAACTGTACAAGTATTCTGGTTGATGTAAACGGTTTAGCACAACCAAATGTTACAGGCAGAGATGTATTTGCAATGGATATACACAAAAATGGTTCTATTTCAGATTATAATTCTGGCTGCGCTGATAATAGCAAGGGAGCACCTGCAAACACTTGCACAACAACAATTAGTACAAGTAGTATATTCACTACTGCCTCCGGATGTTTAAACAGTATAATTGATGCCGGTTGGAAAATGGAATACTAAGGAGAGTAAATATGAACAATATAAAAAAAGGTTTTACTCTTGCAGAAGTATTAGTTACTTTAAGTATTGTTGGAATTGTTGCAGTCTTAACAATTCCAAGTATTGTTAAGAATTACCGATATAAAACATATGTAACAAGCCTTAAAAAGATATATTCTCAAGTAACAGACGCAGCACAAGCTATTATGAATGATGAAATGACAACAGATTTTCACAAAACAACAGCAGGTGTCCCAAGTGATGGGAACAAAGGTGCAGGATATTTTCTAAGAAATTATTTCAAATCATCAGAAGCTTGTACAACCCCATCTTTAGGTTCAGCCTGTCTTGGTTCTTCGTACAAAACTTTTCATGGTACACCCATTACAAGTATTTTTGGAGAATATTGTATTAGAACAGTTAACGGAGCAACGTTATGTATGATGCTTAACACCGATAATAATGATTCATCTATTTTTGTTGATGTGAATGGTCCATCTGACCCAAATATTGTTGGTTTAGATGCATTTGTAATGACTATAAACGAATATGGTCTTGTTTCAGATTGGCCAGATGGAACTAGTGAAACTTGTAATAATAAAACAAAAGAAGGAGAAGCAATCGAAGATCATGCTCAAGGATGCTTAAAGCAAATAATGGATGATGGCTGGATTATTGATGATACAAAATGGACAAAATAATAATTTAAAATATTAATAAAAAGACCGCTGAGATTCTCTCAGCGGTCTTTCTAATTATCTAACAACTAAACAGAAGCTAATTGTTTACTTCTTTCTAATTGTAATGTAACTGTTGTAATATCACAAACAGATGATGGTCCGAAGTACTGAACAGCACCAGGGAATAAGTATCTGTCATTCATTGCCCAGTCTTCTCTGTTGTCTTGAAGTTGTTTGAATACAGGACCGTCAAGTCTAACAAGAGCTTTTTGAATAACAGGTTTCATTTCACCGTGACGTTTTTCCATGTTCATCATCATTGTAAGAGGAACACCGCCTGCAATCCATTCGTCAGCAGGAGCTGTTAAGTTTCTTACAGATGATAAGTAACCTGTTAAACCATTATTGATTAAAGCAAATGCATTGTAACCTAGTGAGTAGCAGTAATCAGCATCAAAGTTTGAAGGGAATGCACAACGTCCTTCATAACCGAAGAAGTGTGATTGAGATGAGAATTTACCGCTGAATTTACCTTCTTTTTTCATTTGCTCAATTTTGCAGAAATCATTTCGATTAACAATTTTTCAGTTTCAATTTTAGAAACTTGAACGTTACCGTGTGGATCTCTATCTGCTAATAACTGTTCTTTAATAAGAGCAGGAAGTGAAGAGTAAACTTTTGCATTTTCTGAATCTAATTTACTTTCAACAATAGAGAATTTTTCAGAAGAAGATGCGCTTACAAAGCTTGAATCAGATTCCAAAGAAGCCATAATATCGTTCAAGTTAGAAATCATTGAACCCATTTCAGGAATAAATTCGATTAAACCTTCCGGAATAACTGCAATACCAAAGTTTTTACCATTTTCAGAACGTCTTACAATAATATCTGACATGTAGTCAATGATTGAAGAAAGTGACATTTTCTTAGCTTCAACTTCTTCAGAAATCAAAGTAATGTTTGGTTGAGTTTGAAGAGCAGCTTCCAAAGCAACGTGAGAAGCACTTCTACCCATAATTTTGATAAAGTGCCAGTATTTTTTAGCAGAGTTAGCATCTCTTTGGATATTACCGATAAGTTCTGCATAAGTTTTTGTAGCTGTATCAAAACCGAAAGAAATTTCGATTTGTTCGTTTTTCAAGTCACCGTCAATTGTTTTAGGACATCCGATAACCTGAATACCTGTATTATTTTTAACAAACCATTCAGCTAATAATGCTGCGTTAGTATTTGAATCATCTCCACCAATGATAACTACTGCAGAAATATTTAATTTTCTGCAAACTTCAAGTGAAGATTTGAACTGTTCTTCAGTTTCAAGTTTAGTTCTGCCTGAACCGATAATATCAAATCCACCGGTATTTCTGTAAGCATCAATAAATTCATTAGTGAACTCAACATATTTACCTTCAATAATACCTGAAGGACCACCTAAGAACCCATATAATTTATTTTCTGAATTAGCATTTTTCAAAGCATCATACAAACCTGCAATAACATTGTGTCCACCAGGAGCTTGACCGCCTGATAAAATTACACCAACATTTTTAACTTCTGAAACAGAAGAAGATGATGTAGATTTAAATGTTACTGTTGGTTTTCCATAAGTATTAGCAAATAATTCTTGAATTTGTTCTTGATCTCTAACAGATTGAGTTGCAGATCCTTCAACCAATTCCAAAGAGTTTACACCATTTTGCAAACTTGAAGGAAGTTTTGGTTGATACTTTAATCTTTCGATTTGTAATGGTGAAAGTTTTGTCATTTAATGTTCCTTTCCTTTTGTAACAGTCTTTACATGCTACATAATACTACAAAAATATAAAGAAAAAAATGTAAACAACTCGTAATACATTTCTTCATCATATTTCGAAATGTAAATTACAATTTTATAAGTTCAATCCAACGGATGAGTAATTTATTTTTTTTGCATTTTTGAAAATGAAAAGTGTTGATTTTACACGTTTTGAACCAGATTTAAAATGTAAAGTTTTGTTAAAATTACTACATTTTTAGTAAATTTACATGGCATTTATGACGATACATGTAGTATAATATATATAGAAGATATACCAATATACAAATCGCACCTAATAGCCATAGAATATTTTGTTATAATCAAAATAGAAAGGCAGCGAATATATGAGCAACTTACAATTTCAGAATGATTTAGACAGATTAGTTGAAATTCTGCCCGACAGAATTAAAGCCCACATCGATTACCCTAAGATGGATGACGTAATAGAAATCGTGCTTGACATTGGACGCCCCCCTGAAATTCGTCACGCAGACGGTAAGATTGAATATCTTGGAGCATCTGAAATTACGTATGACGATATTTGCTATATAACATCACATGTTCAGGAATTTACCTCAGATAACCGCTCCGGAATTCCGGGAACACTCCACAGAATCAGTGCAATAAGAAACCGACAAGGAAAAGTTGTAGGTTTAACATGTAGAATAGGCAGAGTCGTAACAGGAACAATTTCTTGTATTAAAGACATCTGTTTACAAAATAAAAGTATACTATTTTTAGGCAGACCAGGAGTAGGGAAAACTACAAAACTCAGAGAGATTTCCCGCCTGGTTGCCGACGAACTTGGCAAAAGGGTTGTAATTGTAGATACATCAAACGAAATTGCAGGTGATGGTGATACTCCGCATCCTGCAGTAGGACATGCCAGAAGAATGCAGGTTAGACAGCCTGAATATCAAAAAGATATTATGATTGAAGCTGTTGAAAACCATACCCCTGAAGTTATTGTTGTTGACGAAATCGGTACAGAAGCAGAAGCTCAAGCAGCAAGAACAATTGCTGAACGCGGAGTTATGCTTATTGCAACAGCTCACGGTAACAGCTTAGAAAGTTTAATTAAAAACCCGACATTATCAGATTTAGTCGGCGGTATTCAATCCGTAACATTAGGTGATGACGAGGCAAAACGCCGCTCCTCACAAAAAACTGTTCTTGAAAGAGAGAAACAGCCGACTTTCGATATCGTAATCGAAATTTTAGACAGAAATACATTAGCAGTGTACAAAAATACAGCAGAAGCTGTTGATTACATCTTACGCGGATGGCCAATCAGACCGGAATTACGAAAAGTAGATAAAACATACAGCTTCAATCCAGAACCTGCTGTTGAAAAAACTCCAACAGTAATCGACAAAATTAACGCTCTTGATGAAAAAATTGAACACCCTGAAAGTTTGAAATTTAGTTTTTCAAGACAAAAATATGTTGAAGAAGTTAAAAAATTCAAAAAAATATACCTTTATGCAGTATCAAGAAGTATTGCAGAAAAAGTTATCGAACGACTTGATTTGAACGCAGAAATTACACGCAATCTTGATGATGCAGATATTGTTATTGCACATAAAAACTTCATCAAAGGCGGTGCTAAAGTTTTATCTACAGCAGAAGAAAACAGACTTCAAATATTCTATGTTAAAACAAATTCAATGGCACAAATTCAAAAAGTTATAAAAGAAGCACTTGATATCGCAGAAGTTAACGACCGTCAAACCTTTTATGATATAACAGAAAAAGCTCTTAGATGAAGCTAAAACAGCAATTGAAAAGATACTAGCAGGCGCAACAGATATTGAATTAACACCACAAAGTACCCAAATAAGAAAATTACAACACGAACTTGTTGAACAGCACAATCTTGAAAGTAAATCCATCGGCGAAGGTGATAGTCGTCACTTACGAATAGTCGGCGGAAAAGATTTTAAAGAAAAATTAGGATAAGATTCTGTCAAGCCTTAACGGCAAAGACAAATAAGTCCCTTTGAAAAGCGAGGAGAAACTACGTCATTCTACCAAATCTTTTTAAAGGGACTTTCGTATACAACATAATATGAAACATTAAAAAATAATAAATTTCCCTTGAGAATTCTCATTGATACTTTATAATATATGTATATAATGTTGTGAAGGGAAATGTTTTATGACAAATGAAAATTCAAATCCGTTTAAAAACGAGGATGTCGTTAGAAACGAAGAAAATACTAATGTAGAAGAACAAACAGAAACTCAAGAGCAAGTTACTATTGATAATAAACTTCAAGAAGAATATGACAAGCTAAATCAGCAATATATCAGACTTGCCGCTGATTTTGATAACTACAGAAAACGTCAGGAAGCTGAACGCGAAAATTTAATCAAATTCGGTACTGAATCAGCTTTAAAAAATATGCTTGAAGTTTTAGATAACTTTGAGCGCGGTCAAAAAGCTTTGGAAGGCGTTGAAGACTGTGAAAAAGTAAAAGAAAGCTTCAATCTTGTACACAAACAAGTATGTGAAGCATTAATAAAAATGGGATTAGAAGAAATTAAAGCAATTGGTGAAGAATTTGATCCTAATTTTCATGAAGCAGTAATGCAAACACCAACAAGCGAACACCCGGAACATACAGTAATCACAGAATTACAAAAAGGTTATAAAATGGGTGATAAAGTTTTAAGGCCAACACTTGTAAACGTAGCAACAGCAGAATAGTTAAAAAAGGGGAGATAACCCCCACCCTAACCCTCCCCCTTGGAGAGGGAATAAGCTAAGAGGAAGTAAAAAAGAAAATGACAGATTTTTATGAAATATTAGGGGTATCGAAAGATGCAACTAAAGACGAAATAAAATCAGCTTTCCGTAGGAAAGCCAGAGAATTACACCCCGATGTAAATAAAGCCCCGGACGCTGAAGAAAAATTCAAGGAACTCGGGAAAGCATACGAAACTCTATCAGATGATAACAAACGCGCAACTTACGATACATACGGTGAAGATGGACTTAAAAATGCAGGATTTGATACAAATGGTCCTTTTGCAGGCGGTTTTGGCGATTTAAACGATATTTTTGAAAGCTTTTTTGGCGGCTTTGGTGGATTTGGTTTTGGCGGTCAGCCTGATCCTAACGCACCACAACGCGGAGATGATTTAAGATATGATTTAAGACTTAAATTTGAAGATGCTGCTTTTGGCATAAATAAAGAAATAAAATTTGACCATCTTGAGTTATGCCCTGATTGCCACGGAACAGGTGCAGAAAAAGGTTCTCAACCAAAGACTTGCCCACAATGCGGTGGTACCGGTCAGGTAAAAACAGTTACAAGAACTCCTTTGGGAAATTTTGCACAAATTACAACTTGTCCGCATTGTCAAGGTTCAGGTCAGGTAATTGATAAACCATGCAAAACCTGTCAAGGGCATGGTGTTATCAATAAAGAAAAGAAAATAGAAATCAAAATTCCGGCAGGTGTCGATAATATGTCAAAAATCAGAGTTTCAGGCGAAGGTGATTGCGGCATAAACGGCGGTCCTAACGGAGATTTATTTGTAGTAATAAGAGTTGAACCATCAAATTACTTCAAACGTGATGGCATAAATGTTTTCACAGAACTGGGAATTTCCCCTGCACAAGCTGTTATGGGCGATGTTATTAAAATTAAAACCCTGGAAGGTGAAAGTGAAGTTCAAATTCCGGCAGGTATTCAACACGAAAATATTGTAAAAATTAAAGGTGCAGGTATTCCTGTAATTACAAAACCATCTCAAAGAGGTGATCATATTGTAATTGTAAAAATTAAAATACCTACAAAATTAAATGAAGAAGAAAAACGATTATATCAAAGACTTTACGAAATAAGTGGCGGCAAAAAACCACAAAAATCAATAATGTCAAAAGTTAAGGGAGTATTTAAATAATATGCGCAAAATTTTAGCAGCTATAAGCCTGTGTTTACTTACATGTACAAGCGTTTTTGCCGTACAGGTTCCAAAATCAGTACAGGATTTTGTTAATAAGGATTTCCCTGAAACAAACTTCCGTTTTGACGGTGCAATAATTTTACCTGATAAAACTATGTATTTACCGGTCTTTCCTGCTAAAACCAATGAAGCTGAAGAATTAACAATCAAATCAAGCTACCCCCTAAATACTCAAATGAAACAAAAACCGGACATGTTGATTTTGGATAACAATTTTGTACTTCTCAAAGTTTTAAATACAAATGGCAAAAAAACTGTTATTAACCTTAATGATCCGCCGGAAGAACTTCAATCAGGACTTTTACCACAGGATATATTATTGCCAAAAGGGCTTGTAATTCCTGAAACATTAAAAGGTATTATCGGTGATATTGACGTTATGGTAACTCAAGATACCGGCCTGAGAATCAATAACAAAAGATATAAAGGAAAAAAATTAACAACACCTGTAGAGCCATTAGACGGAAAAAGCTTTTATGTATCATCGGGTGTAAATAAAAATATTCAGGTAATTCATACCAATACGCAAACACCCGAGTATTCTTTAGCACAAGAACATATCATCAATGATATGAAAGCTTATAATAATGAGTTTTTGTTTGTAACTTATTTTGACTATAAAACAATGAATATTATTTCATTAATGGATGAAAAAATCATTAAACAAGTTAATTTTGAAACCGTTCCTGAACAAATTATTATTGATAATGATAAGAAAATCGCATATATCACATCAAGTTCAAATTCAAGTATATACATTTTTAGTCTTGAAACAATGACATTAAAAAAACAACTTAAAATAAACGGTATGTGTGAAAAATTCACACTATCCCAAGACGGAACAAAAATGCTTTATGTTGATAGAAATACCAATAATCTTTGGAGCATTGAACTTGACAATAATTACCTACTAAAAAATATCGGAAGTTTTCCTAATGTTTCCAAAATTGCATATGCTAATGGAAAAATTTACACTATAAGTAGAACTAAAAACAGACTTGCAATTATTGATTATGAAACATTAGATTTAGTTTCAGAATTTGAAGTTTGCGAAAAACCTGTAGATTTATATATTAAAGACAATGATTTATATATACTGGGCGCAGCAGAAAATCTTGTTGAAGTTTTGAACACTGAAGAAGATGTAATTACAGATAAATTATTCTTAAATACAAACGCATTTGCAACAAATATTACACCGATTGAAAACAGTGATTTAATAATGATTACAAATGCACTATCAGGCTTGTATTCAGTTATTGATACAAATTTAAAAGAAATTGTAAAAACAAGTCCTCTAGATGTACGCTGTACGCACAATAGTTATTACAGATAAGGTTAAAACAATAAAATAATGATAGAAAATTTTGATAATACAACACAGGAAATTTAAAAGAATTAGAAAAAACTCAGAAAGAATTCTGGAATATTTCAAGAACAACTGCAGAATTTTTATATAATTTAGTTGTGGATTCAAAATCCCAAAGCATAATTGAAGTCGGTACATCAAACGGATATTCCGGAATCTGGCTTGGCAAAGCTTTAAAAAAAACAGGCGGAAAACTTACAACCATTGAGTTTTATGATAAAAGACTTGATATTGCAAAAGAAAACTTTGAAAAATGTGGAATTGCAGATATTATTGATACAAAAAAAGGAGATGCTGCGACAATTTTAGAATATTTGCCGGAAGATTTTGAAGTGGATTTTGCATTTATTGATGCAAATAAAGCACAATATATTAAATTCTTCCACTTGATTGCACCACATTTAAAAGTTGGAGGTTATATTGCATGTGATAACGTATTATCGCATGCTGCAAAAGTTCAAACATTTATTGATGATATCAATGCAAATCCTGACTACGAAAACGTAGTATTACCACTACCTGCAGGTTTATCATTAGCTAAAAAATTAAGATAACCCCCCCACCATAACCCTCACCCTAGGAGAGGTTACAAGAAAAGGAGAAAAAATGAGCGAAGATTGTATTTTTTGTAAAATTATAAGAGGCGATTTCGGAACAGAATTTGTTTACGAAACAGAAAATACTGTTGTTTTTAATGATATTAATCCAAAAGCTCCTATACATATGTTGGTTTGTCCAAAACAACATATAGAATCACTTAACGAACTTGAAAATAAAAATTTAATGGCAGAACTTTTACAAACAGTAAAAGATGTAACTAAAAAGATTGGTTTAAAAGCATATAAAACACAAATTAATACAGGGAAAGAAGCCGGACAGGAAGTATTCCATCTTCATCTACATATTTTAGGTAAAAAATAACAAAACTTAATACTTACTAAAGTTTTAACAAAATATACCGATATACATAATGTATTGTAATAAATGGAGATATACGCATTATGGTAAATGGCGTTGGAAAAAATCAAAACAATTACCCTGATATGATGAAACTAAAAGGTACAGATAAATCAATTGATTTGAAAAATCTTACTAATTTACAACGCACAGAACAAAACAAAGCAATCTTTGATATGTGTGATCATAATAAAGATGGCAAAATTGATGAGAAAGAAGCTCAATCAATGCGTGGAGTATTATTAAATGCATCAAAAGGTGACGGTGTTTTAACCAAAAAAGAAGCTAATAAACTTTTTGGTAAACAACAAAATGCATTTGATGCTATATCTTCTCTTGCAGACCAACAAAAAGCTATATCAGAAGGGGTTGAATACAAAGAAGTTAATGGGAACTTAACTACTCGTATCTACCAAAGTAAAAATGGTGATCAATATTCATACAGATGTGACCAAACTACAAATGAAAAAGGCACAACAACAAGTGTTTTAGATGATGGAACACAGGAAATAAGATATAAAGATGGTTCAAAACAAACTATTGGACAAGATGGAACAGTAATATTTTATGATTCAAAAGGTAATAAAAGCAAAGTTATTCAAAACGGTTTAACAACAACATTTACACCGGATGGGAACAAAAGTATTACAAAAAACGAAAACGGTCAGACTGTCCGAACAGCAGAATTACGTAACAATGAAGAAGTTCGCACAGAATATGAATACAAAGACGGAAATTCTATCGGCAGAGAATATACAGGTTCCGGAAGCGATGCTAAATTGACATCCATTGTTGTATCCGGACGTGAAAAAAATCCTGATGGAACAACCGGTACGATTGAAACAAGATATAATTCAGAAGAAGATATGACAAATAATCATCCGGTTTCTGCAATAAAAAACAAAGGACTTCCAACAGAAACAACTATTTCTTATAATTATGATTCTCAAGGTAACAAAATGATTACCGAAACTGATCAAACAAAAGTTCCAACAACAACTTTTCAAGATAAAGACGGTAACAAAATTGACTCAAATCAATATGATGCACCACAACCACATACTGTTACAAAAGGAGAAACAGTTTCCATGATTGTTAAAAAAGCTTTAGCAGATCAAGGAATACCAAACCCTACAAAAGATCAATTAAAAGATGCAACAGAGCAGTTTTTGGAAATGAATAAAGATGTTGTTAAAACATATAATGGACCAAAAACTCAATTCAAAGGTAATAAATATTTTTATCCAAATGATCAAGTAAACATTCCTAATTTCCAACAATCTATCTCCAATGTTTATCTAAATGAACTTGAAGTTGTTACAACAAAACCATCTGATGAAATGATTGCAAAAAGAAAAGATCTACAAGCAAAACTCGGTGATGAGTTTGAAGTAGAATATGCCAAAGATGGTAAATCACTTGAAGTCCGAAACAAAAATGGTGATATTTTACCTGAAGCAACCAGAAGAGCTAATGGACAAGAAAGCAATGAAGATGACATCAATTTAATGATGGCAAGTGATGCAGATGGCAGCAAAACTCTCGATAAAACTGAATATCACACATTTATAACCGAAATGCTCCAAGAAGCAGGTATTGAAATTACAGATGCTAATAAAAATAAAATAGATGAATTAATAAACAACAGCTTTACTTCAATGGATACAATTCAAAAAGACGGAGTTTTATCAAAAGAAGAATTAACCCAAAATGCCCAAAAAGTTATTGAACAACTCACAGATAATATCGGGAATATCGACGAAACATCAACTCAAACACCGCAAATTAATTATATAGATAATCCAACTGAAATAAAAGATAATAATAATTTTACACTAAATCCGGATGAAGATCTTATGGCATAATATTTGAAATCAAAAATTTATATGATAGCATAAGGTTACGTGAAAATTTCACGTAACCTTATATTATAGATGCAGAAAGGGAAATAAGAATGAAAAACGGTATAGAAAACGGTTATTATCACGAAATTACACCTGGCGGCTATGGTATAGCTATAAAAGCCGGAAAAGTATTATTTTCAGATAATTCACCATTTCAAAAAGTAGAAGTTTTTGAAACAGAATCAAAGTTAGGTAGAGTTTTAACTCTTGATGATTTAATGATGACAACAGAAGGTGACGAATATCATTATCATGAAATGATTGCACATATTCCGATGATGCAGCATCCTTGCCCGAAATCAGTTCTCGTAATCGGCGGTGGTGACGGCGGAACAATCAGAGAAGTTATGAAACATAAAACTGTTGAACGAGCAGTATTATGTGAAATTGACGGTATGGTAATTGAAGCTTGTAAAAAATATCTTCCGACAATCTCTTGTGAGCTTGAAAATCCAAAAGTTGAAATTCTTGTTCAAGATGCAATTGAATATATTAAAGATAAAAAAGATGAATTTGATATTATTCTAATTGATTCAACTGATCCAATGGGTCCCGGAGAAGGCTTATTTACAGATGAATTCTATACAAATGTTAAGAATTCACTTAAAAAAGGCGGCATAATGGTTGCTCAATCAGAATCACCGTTTGCACAAGCTGAATCAGTTGAAAAAATGTATAAACAATTGAAAAAAGTATTTCCGGTTGTTTCAACATATACATCAAATATTCCAACTTATCCTGGCGGATATTGGGCTTGGGCATTTTGTTCAGTTGATGTAAATCCTCTCGAATATTACAACGAAGAACGTGCAGCAGAAATTATTCCAACCTGCAAAATCTACAATAAAGAATATCATCATGCACGTTTTGCACTACCAAATTATTTAAAAGAACTTTTATAATACAAAGGGCGGAAATTTATTCCGCCCTTAAATTACTAACATTTTATATAAAAAACCTTATTTATATAATGAATTATATTAATTTCCGGAAGAAACTTTTTTATAAGCATCAACTATACTTCTATAAAGAACCGGAACTTGCGTGATTTTATGGGTAAGATAATACGGATTTGTGAACATAGAAAAAATCTCAGCCCCAACTGAAGTTGTCGCATTTGCGGCAATCCTTAAACCTTTATTATGTATGTCATCTTTTTCAAAAGTACGACGCAAAGGGTTATTACTTTCATACAAATCATATGTAACAGTATTTATAACCTGGGGTACCGGGGTTGTATCGACCCAGTTTGAAAAAGATGACACATTTTGTCTAAAAACGGTCGAGTCGATTAAATTCATATTTATATTAAATCAGAAAAAAACAATTTTTGCTATACCTACCAAATATATCTCGGACGCATATGATAATAATATGGACGTGACATAAAATAATAATTTTGACGTTCTAAATAATTTCTTATTTGCTGCTCACGAATCATCTCCTGCTGCAACATATTATTACGCTGCTGTTCTATAATCAAAGCTTGTTGTGCCTTTAATTGTTCTTCCTGATAAAACTGATTCTTTTTATCTTGCACATAGTTATTATAATCCTGGTTTAAAGAATTAAATGCATTAGTAAGCTGTTGACCTGAAAATTTTACTAAATATGAATTCGCAGTTTTGAAAAAATTATCCTGTTTTTGAGTAATTTCAACTGCTGAAACATTTGCAGGAAGTTGAACCGCAAAATCATTCCATACAGGAATCTTTATAAAACCTGTTACTTTTAATGCAGATTTTTCGAGTTTACTTTGTTCAATATCTGCGATAGCTTTATTTACTCTAACAATTTGATTATCATTTTGCGCAACATCTCGCGCTTTATAAGCATATATCAATTTTTGCTCATCTTTATCAATTGTTTGATAAATCCGCATTAAATTACCAAAATTATAATTCTCATTTAAAAGCTCCTGAGCATATTTATTTGCTTCTATGTAGTTTTTTATTGCAAAGTTTGCACTATATAAAAGCTCTTTATCAGCATATTCTAAATGCTTTAATTTTTTAGCATATTCAATTGCCGTAGTATAATTTTCTAATGCATAATAGCAATTAGCAATATTCGAAATAACAAAATTATCACCTGTATCCTTGTATATCATAAAATAATTTAAAGCCATATTATATTGATTTGTTGCAAAATACAAAATTCCAAATGAATAATTAATCAATTTTGAAGAAATTACTTGTCCTTTGGCATCAAGTTTTCGAATTTTTTCTAAAATTCGAATTGCTTCGTTGTAGTTATTATTTTGATAATTCAAATCATAATATTGTAAATATGCAGGTAAATAATTTGGATACATATCAAAAACCTTATTCCAATTATTTTTGGCAATTAATTTTTGAACTTTTTTAACATATTTATAATTTTCTTTTTCATCTTTAGTTAAAGTTTTTAAAAATTTTTCTTCTTCATTTTTAGATAGACTAATAAATTCTGCATCAATTTTTGCAGCATTAATATTATAGTATTTTAAATACTCACCATAAGGTGTATTAGAGATCTGTAAACTTTGTGAATATACCGGTTTCAAATTATCTTCTGCTGAAAACACATACCCTTGAGCACTGTAGGTATTAATACAAGTACAAAAAACAAAAACAACAACAGTTAATAATATCTTCTTCATTCCACACCTCTTAAATCTATTATACTATATTAACGATATAAATTAAAAAAAGTTCAAGAACAAAAATGCGCCACGAAAATTTTCGTGGCGCATTTTAAAAAAGATTTTTCATTATACTTCTTTGAATACTAAAGAAGCATTTTGACCACCAAATCCAAATGAATTTGAAAGTGCAGCATGAAGTTCTGCATTAACAGCTTTAAACGGAACATAATTCAAATCTGCAACTTCTTCATCTTGATTATCAAGATTTATTGTTGGAGGTACAATATTTTCATTAATAGCTTTAATACACGCAATAGCTTCCGCTGCGCCTGTTGCGCCTAACATATGACCGTGCATACTTTTGGTTGAAGAAACAAATAAAGAAGCATTTTCTTTTTTATCACCAAAAACTTTAGCCACAGCATGAGATTCAGCCTTATCACCCAAGCCTGTACTTGTACCATGAGTATTGACATACTGAATATCTGAAGGTTTCATATCAGCATCTGCAAGTGCAAATTCCATTGCTTTAATAGCACCTGAACCATCCGGAGCCGGTGCAACAACATCATAAGCATCACCTGTTTGCCCATAACCTACAATTTCAGCATATATATGAGCACCACGAGCTTTAGCATGTTCATACTCTTCAAGAATGAGGACAGCAGCTCCTTCCGCCATAACAAAACCATCTCTGTCTTTGTCATAAGGACGTGAAGCTCGTTGAGGTTCATCATTACGCTTTGAAAGTGTTCTAGCAGCTGAAAAAGCTCCAACACCAACATCACAAATTGTAGCTTCAGCACCACCTGCTACCATAATATCGGCATCACCCCATTGGATTGAGCGGAATGCATCACCAATAGAATGAGAACCTGTAGCACATGCTGAAATAACAACTTTATTAATACCCTTGAAGCCGTATTTCATTGAAATATTACCTGATGCCATATTTACAATCATCATAGGTACTGTAAACGGAGAACATTTGTTAGGTCCTTTTTCAATAATTCTAATATGATTTTCTTCAAAAGTTCTAAAACCACCTGCTGCAGAACTAACTATAACACCAACCTTATATGGATCAATGCCATCTAAAGAATCAATTTTTGCATCTTTAATAGCTTCATCAGCTGCAACCATTGCAAATTGGATATATCTATCCATTTTTTTAGCTTTTTTAGCTTCCATATAATCTTCAGGATTAAAATCTTTAACTTCGCCGGAAATTTTAGAAACGTGTTTGTCAATATCAATAGCTTCAGATAAAGCAATACCGCTTTTACCTGATTTTAAGCTTTCCCAAAATTTATTAACGCCAACACCAAATGGTGTAACAGCTCCTAATCCTGTAATTACTACTCTTCTTTTAGTCATTTAAGATATCCCTTTTTCGTTCTAATAATAAATAATGCGAGAATGAGAATATTAAAATCCCACCCTCGCAAATATAAAAATCCAGTTTGAAAATTCAAAATTCAATTAGTGAGAAATTACTTACCTAATTTGCTATCGATGTAAGAAACTGCATCTTGAACTGTTTGAATTTTTTCTGCGTCTTCATCAGGAATTTCGCATTTGAATTCTTCTTCTAAAGCCATAACTAATTCAACTGTATCTAATGAATCAGCACCTAAATCATCTGTGAAACGAGCTTCAGGTGTAACTAATTTTTCATCAACGCTTAATTGATCTACTACAACTTTTTTAACTTTTTCTAATGTACTCATGTTTTTTTCCTCTTATTATTTGTGTATTACTAATACTTTTCTTTTAGTATTATAACCTGTAGAATATTTTTTTGCAAGAAGTTTACAATACGACAGGGTTTTTGTTACAAAATTATATCATCAAACCGCCGGCAACTTCAATTGCTTGACCTGTAACATAATCTGTATCTAAAGCTAAAAATTTAACAACTTTAGCAATATCTTCAGGTGTTCCAAGTCTTTTCATCGGAATTGCTTTTAAGTATTCATCAATATTAGGAAGTTCAGCAGTCATAGCTGTTTGAATAAAACCAGGGCATACAGCATTTACTCTGATATTTCTTGAACCAAATTCTTTAGCAAGAGTTTGAGTGAAACCAATTAAACCAGCTTTTGAAGCAGAGTAATTTGCTTGACCTGCATTACCATGACGACCTACAATACTTGACATATTGATAATAGAGCCTTGACGGGCTTTTGACATATACTTAATAACTGCATTTGTTACGCAGAATGCAGATGTTAAGTTAACTTTAATAACACTTTCCCATTGATTCATATCCATTCTTAAGAACAAACCATCTCTTGTAATACCTGCGTTATTTAACAAGATATCAATTTTACCATGTTCAGCAATCATTTTATCAACATTTTCTTTAACAGCTTCATGATTTGATACATCAAAGCTATAGAAATATGCATTAACACCTAAAGCTTTAATTTCATCAATTGCTGGTTGAGCTTTTTCAGCATCACAAATATCGTTAATAATAATATCACATCCTGCTGCAGCAAGTTCTTTTGCACAAGCTAAACCGATACCACGAGATCCGCCTGTAATTAATGCGATTTTTCTTTCTGTCATAATTTTTCTCCTTATTTTAAGCTAAAGCTAATTCTTCTTTTAATGCACTTACTGTTGATTCTAAAGAATCTTTATCATAAATATTGTAAGTTTTCACACTTGTATCAATCTTTTTGATTAAACCTGATAAGACTTTTCCCGGACCAATTTCAATAAAAGTATCAACACCTTCAGATACCATATTTTGAATAGTTTGTGTCCACTGAACAGATGAATAAATTTGTCTTGGCATTTTATTTTTAAATTCAGCACTTAAAACTGTTGCCTGAGCATCTACATTTGTAAACACTGGAACTGAAGCACTATTTAAATCTAAATCAGTTACAAAATTTGCAAATTCATGACCGGCATCTTCCATAAATTTAGAATGGAAAGCTCCGGAAACTGCAAGAGGTACAACTCTCCTTGCACCAGCCTGCGATAATAGTTCACCGGCTTTAGCAACTGCTGCTTCATCACCTGTAATTACAACTTGAGCAGGTGAATTGTAATTAGCAACATCAACATAACCAACACTTGATGCTTCAGCTATCGCTCTTTCAAGACTTCCCTCAGGTGCATTTAAAATAGCAGCCATTGCTCCGCCTTTTGTTGCTCCCATTAAATCTGCTCTTTTTTGAATAGCTTTCAATGTAGTTTCTAAATCCATTACACCTGATGCGTACATTGCACAATATTCACCCAAACTGTGACCGGCTGTTGCATAAGCTTCAATTTCTAATTCAGATTTAAAAGCTTCTAATGCCGCAATTGATGTTGTAACTATTGAAGGTTGAGTATTCACTGTTTGTTTCAAATCTTCATCCGGTCCTTCAAAACAAATTGTTGTAATACTTTTTCCTAGAACTTTATCTGCAGTATCAAAAACATTTTTTGCTGATACAAAGCTTTCATACAAATCTTTTCCCATACCAACAGATTGAGAACCTTGCCCCGGGAAAACAAATGCTACCTTTTTTGTCATATATTTTTACTCCTGTTAATTATAATTTTCTTTAACAAATACCTTCACGAAGTCTTACAACTGCAGCACCCCATGTCATACCTGCCCCAAATCCACATAAAATTGCAGTTGAACCAAGCTTAATCTTACCTTGTTCAACTCCTTCTACAAGTGCAATAGGAATAGATGCAGCTGAAGTATTTCCATAATATTTAATATTAGAAATTACTTTTTCATCAGAATATTCAAGTCTTTGTTGAAGTGCTTCAATAATTCTTTGATTTGCCTGATGTGGAATCAGGTAATCAATATCAGCAGCAGTCATTCCTGCTTCTTCAATACATTTATCAACATATTTCGGTAATGTTGTTACAACAAATTTATAAACATCACGACCAGCCATATGAATCTTTGAATCACCTTCTTCAAAAGGTTCAACAAGCGGACAGTTTTTACCCGGGGTATCAAGATAAATATATTGCCCAATAGCACCGTCAGCTCTTACATCAAGTGATAAAATATCATCGATACCATCTTCCGCCTCAGTAACTACCATAGCACCGGCACCATCACCAAATAAAATTGACGTTCCTCTGTCTTCCCAATCAACAAGACGAGAATTATTATCTGCTGCTACCAGCAAAATATTTTTATACAAACCTGCACCAATTAAACCTCTAGCGACTTGCAATGCATAAATTAAACCCGTACAAGCTGCAGTCAAATCAAATGATGGTACAAAATTTGGAACACCTAGCCTTGATTGAATTGAACAAGCTAATGCCGGATACAATTGAGGAGGTGCAGATGCTGCTGCAATTACACAGTCAATTTCTTCCGGGTTAAAACCGGATTTTTCAATAGCATTTTTCGCTGCTTCATAACCAAGATCTACAGCATTTTCATTACCGGAAACCACACGTCTTTCTTTAATTCCGGTTCTTGTATATATCCACTCATCAGATGTTTCATATAATTTTGTTAAATCATCATTTGTAAGTACAGTTTTTGGAACACTGTATCCTACACCTGCAATTCTGAGCGGTTTAAAATCTTTTGACATAATATTTTCCTATCTGTTTATATTTTCTGAAATTCTGGAATTAATATCTTTATTAAGTACTCTCACAGCAGCCCTAACTGCATTTTTCATAGCATAAGATGAACTACGACCGTGTGCAATTACAGAAATTCCCTTTACACCCAATAATAGCATGCCGCCAAAAACTTCCCAATTAATACGCTTTAAAATACGTCTTAAGAAAGGCTTAGCAAGCAAACCAATAATACATCCGATAAAATCAGATTTAAATTCGGTAGAAATCATTTTAAGAAGCATTGAAGCAGTACCTTCAGTAACTTTTAACGCTACATTTCCTGCAAAACCGTCACAAACAACAACATCACATTTATTTATAAATAATTCTTTTCCTTCGATATTTCCCACGAAATTTATATAACCTTTTTCGTGCATATCTTTCAATAGCGGATAAGTATCTTTAACAAGGGTATTACCTTTGCCTTCTTCTTCACCGATACTTAGAATTCCGACTTTAGGGTTTTCAATTCCTACGATATGCTCTGCATAAGCTACACCCATTTCAGCAAATTGAGCAAGCATTTCAGCTGTACAATCACTATTCGCACCACCATCAATTAAAACAACAGGATCTTTCATTGTTGGTAAAGTAACAGCAATAGCAGGTCTTTGAACACCATGAATTCTACCTAACCCAAATAAACTTGCAGCCATAGCAGCTCCGGTTGACCCTGCCGAAACAACAGCTTCGCATCTACCCTCTGCAACAGCTCTAACTGATGCTACAATGGAAGAATCTTTTTTCTTACGAATAGATTGTCCTACAGCTTCACCCATTCCAATAACTTCTGAAGCATGTGTAATTGTGTAATCGATTTTATCTAAATCTATTTTAATTCTTCTTTTATGACCTTTAGTTCCGCAGTCAGAATAAATACAACCAGCAGCTTTAATTCTGTCAAGTTCAGCTTGAATATCATCTTGTCTTCCAACCAGTTCAAGACCAACACCATATTCTTGTGCTGCCCACAATGAACCTTCTACAATTGCTCTTGGAGCGTAATCCCCACCCATTGCATCTATTGCTATTCTTGACATATCCTTCTCTCTCCAACGTTTGGTTTTATATTTGAAAAATCAGAAGCGGCAATCTTAGTTGTCGCCTCTGATTTTTAATTATTATTCTTCTGTTTTTTCTTCAACAGTTTCTTCTGCTTTTGTTTCTTCTACTTCAGCTTTAACTTCTTCAGCTTTAGCTTTTTTTGTAGTTTTTTTAGCAGGTTTCTTTTCTTCTACAGCTACTGCTGCTGCTTTATCAGCTAATCTTACAGGTTGACCTTTGTAAGTTCCGCAAGCTGTACATACTGTATGTGTTAAAACTGTTTCGCCACAATTAGGGCATTTTGTTGTTTCAGGCTTTGTAGCTTTCCAATTAGCTCGTCTGCTACCTTGAGCAGAATGTCCTGTTCTTTTCTTAGGTACTGCCATTTTGTCTTTCCTTTTTTATTTTCTTGTACTTACTAACTGTTTTTTGGGTTAATTTGGAGATTATTAAAGACTTCCAGTCTTGGATCAATGGTATTTTCTTCGGAAAGAAATTCCCTTCCTTTACAATTAATACCACAAACTTTTTTATTTGGAAAATTTAATATTACAGATTGATACAATAAGTCATAAATATCTATTTCTTTTGCGCCATTCAGGTCAGTTACAAATTGCCCATCTTTTATTTCAAATTCTTGACCTGATTCCTCGCAATCCCCTAGCAATGAGGTTTTTGAATATAATTCATCGATATCAAACTCTAAACTGTATTCATATTTTTCCAAACAAAGGTCACATTCAAGATTTACCCTGCCCGATACTTCTCCTGAAATTTCTACATAATCATCAAAAGTTCTTGCACATAAATTGGCATGGATAGGTGTAACACAATCTATACCTTCAATTTTTTCATTGAATGTAAAATACAGTGTTTTATTTTCGGCATTTTCTAAATCTTCTAGTAATAAAACTTTTTCCATAATTAATTTAAGTATTGTTCTTCTTGAATTGCAAGAGCTGCAATCTGATTAGATACAAAACAAACCTCTTTCAATGGTCCTTCAGTTTCTTTTTTAATAAGAACTGCATTTGGAGAAACCATTCTTTCGCTCAATTCTTGATATAATGCCTGATAATCTTGAACATACAACACTAGCGGTGCTGTCGAACCTTTGATAAATACTAAAACTGCATATCGTTTTTTAATATTTTGAGCATTCATACCCTGAGGGTTAAATTGTTGAGCCATAAATTTCTCCTTTTTCGGTATAAATATTTTAACAAAAACTCCCTAAAAATCAAGATATTTAACAAAATTTAAGTTAATTTGTCAAAAATCTACCGCTTTGTGATAAAATCATTTCATCAGAAAGGTTTGTTATGTGGGATAAATTAAAAGAACAATTTAATCTTTTAAAACTTGAAAAGAAAAAACTTTATTTAATCACGAATTCTGACAAATTTGTATCAAAAGACGAATTTTTAGATGCCACAGCATCATCACTTCAAGGTGGAGTTGATATTATTCAACTAAGAGAAAAGTCAATTCCTGATGGAGTTTTAGTTGAAATTGGCAGAAAATTAAGAACTTTGTGTGATGAATACGGAGCAACATTTATTGTAAATGACAGGGCTGACATTGCGCTAATTGTAGAAGCAGACGGAGTACATCTTGGACAAAACGATATAAGTATTGCCGATGCCAGAGAAATTCTTGGAGAAAACGCAATTATCGGAAAATCAACTTCTAATACAGATGAAATAATAAAAGCTGTAAAAGATGGAGCTGATTATGTTATACTTGGTCCAATTTGTACAAAACAGGATGAATTTGTAGATGAAGGTGCAGTAAACTGGGTTAATGATAATATTAATATTCCGGTATTTTTTGCAGGTGCTATTAATTCAAATAATATTATAGAAATAACTCAAGCCGGAATTTCAAAAATTGCACTAACAGATGCAATTATATATTCCAGAATTCCGGAACAATCAGCAAGAAATTTTCTGAAATTTTTACGATAATAAAAAGGCGCCGGATTTTCCGGCGCCTTTTAACATTTTAAACATTTGTCGTCAATGATGGTGCAATTGAAATAAATTGTCTTACCAAATCTGCATCCCACTGAATACCTGCTCCTTCTTTAAGAATTGCACAAGCTTTTTCAATCGGCATACCTTTTCTGTAAGGTCTGTCACTAACTAGTGCGTGATAAGCATCAGCAACTGATACAATCCTTGCTGCAAGCGGAATTTCATTACCTTTCAAACCTTCCGGATAACCTTTACCGTCCAAACGTTCATGGTGATATTTTACAATAGGGATTAAATCTCTTAAAGCTTCATTTGGCGCTAATACTTTTTCTGCACCAATTGTAGGGTGTTGTTTCATTATTTCCCATTCATCGTTATCAAGTTTACCAGGTTTTTTTAATACATTTTCCGGAATACCAATTTTACCTACATCGTGTAAAAGTGCTCCGACTTTAATTCTTTCAACTTCATGTTCAGGTAAATTTACCGCACGGGCAAGAGCTTCTGCATATCTTGAAACAGATGTTGAGTGACCTTTTGTATACGGATCTTTTGCATCAATTGCACCGGCTAAAGATGTTACCATTTCCATCAAGTGATTATGGTTAACAATTTCTTCCTGATTAAATTTGTGTACTAATTCTTCTTCAAAATTAATACCGATTTGTGAGTGACGTTTTGCTAAAACTTCTGCAAAAGAATTCAACGCCATATCATCCCAGAAATTAAAATCTGATGAACTTATTATCGCGGACATACCTTCCTTATAACCTTTTGCCTGTGAAATAAACATTGCCTGTTCTGCAAGAATTAAAAGTTTTTCCTGGTCAATGGTACATTCAGGATATGTTGAAATTCCAACAGATACCTTAATTGGTCCAACATCGTCCACAAAACAGCAAGATAAACAATAAGTTATATATTCTGCCAAATATTTTGCATCTTTTGTATTTGTATCAGGCATAATAATAGCGATTTCATCTCCGCCATATCTTCCGGCAGAATCTGTTGCGCGAATATTTTGACTAATTTTATCCGCAATTGTTTTAATAACTTCATCACCTTTAGCGTGACCAAGTTCTCTATTAATTTTAGAAATATTATTAACATCAAACATTACAACAGATAACGGTGTATTATTATCTCTTAGCTTTTACAAGTTCATTTGCAAGAATTTCCTGAAATCCTCTGTGATTATATAAAGATGTTAAAGTATCTGTATTAGCATACTTGTTGGTCTGTTCAAGTAATTGAACATTATGAATAAACATTCCCATATAATTTGAGAAAAAAGAAACAAGATTTGTATTAATATTAGAAATACTTTGTCCGACAAGCATTACACCAATACATTTATTTACAGAAATCATCGGCACAATAACAGAACTTGTCTTAACAAGGTAAGGAATATTTAAATAATTTATATTATCTTTATCTATTATAGATTTTGTATTAAAACATTGCACAATTGGATTCTTATCATCAGATAAAAATATCTTGGAAGAATATGTATTTCCTGTTTTGCTAAATAATTTTAAATTAATACATTTAGATTTTTCATGTAAAAGTCCAAAACCTACAAAACTCCATTTTAATTGATTTACAAAAATATTATTCAATCTTGAAAGTAAGTCAACCATACTCTTATGACCGGAAAAAGCATCCGAAACACTTCTCATAACATCAAAATAATTAATACTTGTATTAATTTTACTTATATTAGAAGCATAATTATCAGTATAAGACTTTGGTTTTGTCTTATTATTATTAAAATTATTTATAGTTTCAACAATATTTGTAAGATTATTTTCTTCAGGAACAGAAATTGGCTTAATAAGATTATTTAATTTCTTTTTAGTCTTATCAAGAGATTGAGTACCTATAGAATTACTTTTCGGCACAGAAATCATTTTCAAATCCCCAACGTGAGATTTGGTTTTACTCATAGGATTAGAACTTAATTTCTTTTTATCCTGTTTTTTAGTTTTACTTATTTCTTTATTATCTAAATTTTCCAACAGAATCTACCTACAATTTCCTTCATGAAGTCCGGTAATGAAAATTATTTGACTGAAAAATCATAATTATTTACATTACTAAACAATTCTACCTCATATTAAATTAAAAACAATCCTGCAAACAGACGGAAAAAACCGCTTGAATGGAATCCTACTTATAAGATTTATACTTCTACTACATCTATAGTATAAATCATGTTAAATCGTTTTACTAGTGCTATAAGTTTGAATGTTAATATATGTAACAAAAATACTTCAAGTTCTAAAGTTTTTCTTAAAATTTCCGATATACACTTTGTGATTAGAAAACTTTAAGGAGTGTATTAAAAATGTCTGAGAAAAAGATTATGGATGTAGAAGATTTAATGGTAGATTATGCTGAGATGACAAGTTTTGATTTCGGTTCATTAACTAATGAAGAAATGGACACATTAAATAAAATTACTCACAGTGAATATGCCAACAAACCGGTTGCTTTTAAATATGGAAATTTCAAATTAGTGGATTTTTTCCATTCATTATTAACTAATGAAGGCTAATAGCTGAAGATTACGGAGATATGTGACATGAACAATAAAGATTTGTTTGAATCAGGATGTTTTTCACCGGATTGGACAACAGATACAGAACCAAGCCCTATATCTGCTGTTTACACACGGCAAAATAAAGATCTGCAAACACTTTTAAAGGAATTAGACGGTATAAAAGACCGCATACAGGAGATTCAAGCCAAACAATGGCAACTAGCCAAACTAATCCATTTTCATGAAAATGAATTAGTAAAAGAATAACGACTACCAGACAGACAGACAGACACATACATAATAAAAAGCCATAAAAATATTTATGGCTCTTTTTTTGCACTTTTGCAAATTCAGGGTTGTTAAGCTGTCTTTAGCTTTTTTTCAGGTTTTCCGACTGTTTGTAATAATGTGTCGATTACTTTGGGCATTTGACAAATGAAAGAATAATGACCACTGCTTAAAGAACATTTTTTACAATCACAATTAATCGAATAACATTCAATTGCTTGTTCTGTCCAATTTTGTGTAATTGAATCAGACATTTCATCATTTCCCGGCATGTACATTTCAATCATTTCGCCCATCATACCGCTTCTCCCAAAATTAAAAAACTACCCAATATGATTTTAAATGATTAAGCACCTGTTTCAATCCTCTATTTAATGGATTTTATAATAAATCACTGTAAGGCAATGATTTAATATAAGATTCCATATAATTCCAATCCGGTTCGTATAAATTTTCAGAATTTAATATAGCAGGAAGTTTTATTTTAGAATTTTCCATCCTATTTATTCCCCATTTACGACCATAAGCATATCTGAATTTTTCTTGTTTAATCATAGTTGTTATAAATAATGCATTATATTTATTTAATTTACCTTTGTATTTATCTACAACATCCAAAATATTGACATCTCCGGTTGCATAAAAAGGTTTTTCCTGATAAAAAGTTTCTCCGACTTCTCCGTTAGAAGCAACAGAAATTAAGTTTTCATTAAATAATTTATTACCATCATTACTCTTACCGCAAATACCATTATTAAACTGAGTTGCACTAACTAAACAATACTTTCCATCCTCATCAGATTGAGCATCATCTTTTCCTTTTTCCATTGTAAAAATTTCAGAAAGACCAAACCATTGCCAGGAAGATATATCTAATGAATCTTTATTAGTATTTTCTGTTTTAATTGAATAAAATCGAATATCTTTTTCTAAATCTTTTATATAATTTTCCATATAAACCCAGTCAGGCATATCATCTTCACCTACAGGTAACATTATATATTCCAATTCAAAATTGCGATTTGAAATTTCACGGCCAAAATTATATTTGTATTTCATTGTTTCAAATATTGGTTTCAAATATAATGCTATATATTTATTCAAAATAACATTTTTATCCTTAATCCAAATAACAGTAACATGATCAGATGCTACAAAATTATAATCATGATAAAAAAGATATCCGACACTGCCACTATTACTTAAAGTCATACAATTGTTATAAATTTTTATAACAGAACCTTTAATATTTTTTTCTGGCGGATTTACAAAATTACTGATACCATTGTTTTCTTTTGTTGAAGATATATAAGCAACATCACCGGAAATTTGTTCTTTTTCCGTAAAACGTTTTCCTCGTTCATAACAGAAAATATCTGTTAATTTAAATACCTTTTTCTTTCTACTCATTAGATGCTCCATAATACTGAGATAGCATTTCTAGTGTAGAAATCTCATCAGTATCATTATTTAACATATCTTGGCTCTCTTTTGCTTTAAACACAAGATATTGTTTAATGGAATCTACAAAATTATCTCTGGATAGAGTAGAATAATCAGTTTTTGCAAAAGCATAAATAGACCATTCATCATTTTTTTTAATTTTTGTTTTTAAAATAGTAATATCATTTACATACTTATCCGGATGTTTGTATTCTTCAAGAAACTTTTGTTTTATACTTTGCCATTTATTATAAACATCTGTTCTGCCTTTATTTTTAGCTAAAACAAAACCGTCTTCTCTTAAATCATAAAATAAAACTTCATCATTTTCATAATCAAATGCTCTGTGAGTTTCAAAAACTGCAATTGCGGTATGAGTAGAAGCATTTGGCTGAAATAAATCAGATGGCATATTTATAACAGCTTTTAGCGTATGTTTTTTCAAAATATTTTCACGCACACTATCATCTTTAAAATATGTGCTCAAAGGTGCAATTATAATACCATATCTTGAACAATTATCTAAAAGTTTAGTTAAAAAAGTTATTTCTTTTGGTGTAGGATCAGTAGCATTTTCTTTTCCGGAATAAGGCGGATTTATAAATCCCACAGTAGCTTTAAATTCATCTAGTAAACTTTGAACTCCTGATCCATTTATAGAATCCATATGATGGATAGAAGACTTTCCATCACCCCTAAATAACATATTTGATAATGCACAAATATACATAGTAGGATCAACTTCAAAACCTAATAATTGATTACTTTTAACTTTTGCTATTGCATCAATCTTATCAGAACGCTCACTACGTTCAATCTTATTTATAATTGCATTCATACCGGCAATCAAGAATGCCCCTGTTCCACAGCATAAATCCAAAATTTTATCATTTTCTTTTAAATCAATAAGCTCGGTAAATAACGTTGTAATATGTCTTGGAGTTAATACTATACCTTTTTTAACATTAGATACTCCGGCATATTTCAAAAATTCTTCATAAAATCTTCCAATAATATCATAATTTGATGTTGTTGCAAATCCATTTTTAAATAAAGGAATAACAGAAGTATCTAATTCTTTTAATATTTCTTTTAATATTGGTTTTGTAGTCAATATAGGATCAATTTCTAAAAAAGAAAGTTCTTTTTCTAATATTTGAATTTTTTCTGTAGGCACACCTTCAGAATTCAAAATTCTTTTTGCTGTAGTAATTATACTATTAGCTACTGTATAATCATCATAAGTCTTATAACAATTTTTGAAATCATTTTTACCATTATTATTATGCAAACAAATCATTAAAGCAGACAAAACAATTGGTCGTTTTTGTGAATTTATAGATCTTAATAAGTTATTAATCTTTTTACTGCTTTCACTAACAGAAGCTACTGCTTTTTCTTCATCTAATGTGTTGAAAATAGCTAAAAATTGTTCCTCAGTCATAAAGTTAGTTACATGCGGAAGTAGTTTAATATTTTGATCTTCAAGACAAAAACATGTAAATTTATGACCATATTCTTGCTGTAAATCACCACTAACTGCTATTCCTAAAATTTTCCAATTATCATAAAAATTCTTTATACTAATATTTAAGTTATTATTTAAAAATCGTGAAATATACCATTTTATACCACTTATAGCACCTTTTTCAATATCTGGATTATCATGATCTTTAACAAAAGGTTTTTCTTCAACAATTATCAATAAATTTTTTGATTCATCAATAAATATGCGATCAGGAATACCTTCATTTCCATTTTGCTTTTTAGAAGCAGTTGATAAAACCTGCTTTAATTCAGGCATAAAATCTTTTCTATTTGGTGACCAGTCTGCAACTTGGTAACCCAAATTTTGTAAACAAATCTCTACACTCGGAGATATACCTTTATCAGCCCGAACCATTTCCACTTCCTTTACAATTAAAAATATCCCTAAATAAATGATAACAAAAACACATGTGATATTCCAACTTGTATAATATCTTAATAAAAACTTGAAAGCCGTAATGGACTGTCTTACTCTCTCGCATTTAACGTGTCTGCGGACTTTCTTTTCACAAGCTTTGCTTGCTCCAAAGAAAGCTCCTCCGCACTCAGCTCACTCGCGTTCGAACCAAGACAAACCTCTCGGTTTGTGTGGTTCTCGTCCACTGATTTCAACACAAAATAAAAAGAGGATTAGGAAAAACCCTATCCTCTTTTTAACTGGGCCGCAGTGGACTCGAACCACCGACCTCACCCTTATCAGGGGTGCGCTCTAACCACCTGAGCTAGCAGCCCGTAATTTCGGCACGAAATTTTTTACTTTCCGCATGAACAAATGTACTATAAACATTTTTTAAAATCAAGTATTTATTCTAAATTTTTAGAAAAAACTACCAAAAAATATTTTGGTAGTTTTCTCCTTCCTTTAAATAGGTCTTTTACTAGATATTCATATTACGTTGAAAATTCTTTCTGATTTTCTTTTTCGCATTATCTAAGTTCTTGATTTTCTTTTCTGCATATTTAATTTGTTTTTTTGCTGCTTTTCTTTCTGCTTTTGTTGTATTATAGCGAGCATCTACTTCTGCGTAATTACTTTTGTAATTTAATAATTTATTTCTTAATTCTACTTGAGCATTATCAATTTGCAATATTGAATTTTGCATTTTTGTACCTGCTACAACTTGACTTGCATCCAATAAATCTGTGCCTTTTGCATCAACTGCAGTAGTTGTTGTTGTAGCTGGTTTTACTGATGTGCTATCATCAAAATTTAACGGTGTAAATTTTGTTTCTGCCATTACCATAGATCCTGACATAATAACCAATCCTAAAATCAAAGCAATTAGTTTAGATACATTTTTCATTTATATATTCCTCCATTATCATCGTAAACTTCTAACAATATTTTAATTGATTTTTCATTGAAGAAAAAGAAATTTACATAATTTAATAGTCCATGACTATTTAAATTTTGTGCTATTATCTTTATTAATTATAGGACTTGGGAAGATGAAAAAAGATTGGATATTAGAGAGTAACAATTCAAATGAAAAATCATTAATAAAAAGATTATTAATTTCACGCGGCATTAAAACAGATGAAGAAATTAAAGATTTTCTTCATCCACTCGAAATGTCAATAACTTCACCCAATGTTTTTACTGACATGCAAAAAACAGTTGATCGTTTGTCAAAAGCAATTGAAAATAACGAAACTATTATTATTTATGGTGATTTCGATGCGGATGGTGTTACATCAACTTCTGTTTTATACAAAACTCTTAAATTCCTGGGAGCAAATGTTCATTACTTCATTCCGGATAGAGAAAACGAAGGTCACGGTTTTGATAAAAAAGCTTTAATAAAACTTATGACAACTGTAAAACCTAAGGTTATAATTTCTGTTGACTGCGGGATTTCAGATGTTGATGCTGTAAAATTTATTAATAGTTTTAAAATAATCGATGTCATTATAACTGATCACCACGAAGCACCTGAAAATCTACCGGAAGCTTACGCTATAATTAATCCTAAATCTCCGGGAGCATTAGATGAAAATCTTACAGCAAAACAAATTGAACACCTCACCTATCTTGCAGGCTGCGGAGTGGCATTTAAAGTTGCACAAGCTCTTTTAACTAAATATGAAAAAACAGAATTTGTATATGAAAATCTTCCATTTGTTGCTGTAGGCACAGTTGCTGATGTTGTACCATTATTAGGTGAAAACAGATATTTTGTCACAAAAGGGCTTGAACTGATTTCAAAAGGTAAACATAATGGACTTAAAAGACTTTTAGAAAGTGCCGGTTATGATATTACAAAAGGTGTAACTTCTGAAAATATAGCCTTCGGGATTGCGCCTAGAATCAATGCTTCAGGACGACTTGATACAGTTGATGCAGCATTAAAAGTTCTTATTTCAGAAAACCCGCAAGAAGTTGAAATGGCTGTAACAACTTTAAACGAATTAAATAAAGTTCGTCAAACATTGTGCACAGAAATTTTTGAACAAGCAGATAAAATGGTTCAAAAAGAAGGTAACAGAAATCCCGCAATTGTTTTATATAGTGAAGCTTGGCACATTGGAATTATTGGTATTGTTGCATCAAAACTTGTTGAAAAATACTATAAACCTGTATTTTTAATGTCTTATGTTAAAGAAAAAGATCAATATAGATGTTCTGCAAGAAGTATAGAAGGTGTTCCTTTATATGATGTTATTGCTTCTAATTCTGAATTATTTGACGGATTTGGCGGTCATAAACTTGCTGCCGGATTAAGTTTTACAGGTGAAAAAACCCCATTTGAAATAGTTAAAAAAGCACTCAATGAAACAGTTCGTGAATACACTTCAACAAAAGAATTAAAACCTTTTGTAAAAATAGATTTAATGGTTGAACCACAAGATATTACAGTGGATTTGGTAGAAGAAATTTCACAACTCGAACCGTTTGGAGCATCAAATCCAAGCCCCATTTTTGCCATGAATAATCTAAAAGTTACTCAAAAACGTTTAATGGGTTCTGATAATTCGCACTTAAGATTAAATATTACATCATCCGGCGCTGATGATTTTACTGCAATTTGGTGGAAACGAGGTGACGCAGGACTTGGATCAGGTGATAATTTAGATATTGCATTTCACCCGCAAATAAATGAATTTAATGGTAATATTTCTGTTCAATTAATTATTGATGATATTCATTCAGATGCATTAAAAGATGAAGAATTACCACTTCAAACAAATTATAAAATCTATGACAACCGCACAAAAACAGGAATTTTATCTAATGTAAATGATTATATAAAAACTTCAAAATTAAATATAAGAGTTTTTGCAGAAAGTAAGTATATTTTAGATACTATAAAATCTTATTCTGAAATAGCATCAAAAACCTTTACCAGACAGGATATTCCAACGTGTGATGTTGTAATGTTTTTTGATTACCCTGCTGATAAACAAACTTTGGATTTAATACTTGAAAAAGCTCAGCCAAAAGGGGTTCATTTTATGAATTATGAGCCTAAAATCCTTGATGAACAGGAGTTTTTGAAGATTTTTACAGGCATGTTAAAATTTGCAGCACATAATAATAACGGAAAAGTTGAATTGGTACGTTGTGCAAGCTTTTTAGGTAAATCTTTAAAAATATTTGAAATGCTTTTATCGCTATATGAAGATGTCGGATTTATTAAAATACTTGAAAAAAATTCAGCGTTCTATGTAATTGAGTTTTTAGGAGTAGACGATATTTCAAAAGTTCTTCACAGCGAAAAATATTCTCAAATTTTTGAATTAATCATTGAATGTGAACAATTTCAAAAAAGCTTATTAGAAGATGATTTAGCCCCATTATTAGTATAAAACTTGACAAAATACAGATTTTATACTA